>CABECC010000190.1_pt1 | contig 39430 bp, 41 predicted proteins | sample 3132701 | NCBI WGS metagenome assembly CABECC01 (sample SAMEA5534347, study PRJEB31848) | metagenome | biome: tundra; feature: field; material: soil | place: USA | collected 2013-05 | depth 0.45 m
CACACAACTTCGTGCACAGCGTCGTCGTCTGAGCGTAGTCGCAGTCCTGCCAAGAAAAAGCGCCATCAACGAGATAATTGCACCCTTGCGGGGCGTGCGCGAGAACAGCGCTGTCGCTGACCCCGAGTGCCGTTTGGGCGGCGCCACTGAGAGCACACCTGACGTACGGGTCAAGGCACGCATCGGTGGGCGCCGTGTGTAAAGCACACGCCTCGTCAGTTTTTTTCGTTTCCGTAGAGCATCCCTCGGAAGAGTGTTGAGCGTGGGAGACGTTGGTTCTCCATGGCTTGTCGGAGCAGCGCGGCGATATTGTGAATGCCGCGAAAGCCATAGTGGGGCAGGTACGCAGGGTTGAGAAGCGTAAGATTCACTACCGGACACCCGGGATAGCGTGCGGCGTTGCCGAAGAAGATCGGATCGTCAAAACCCCGTACAATTGCTTCGAGCTCACGCTCCGTCTCGCGCGACGAACGGAAGCTCCCCAAACGGAAGAGGCCTTTGGTAAGAATTACTTCGGGATTGACGCCGGTCTCTAATAAGAACTTGATGCTCGGCATCCGCTCCTTAATCGTGTACGGATGTACGTTAATGACGACAGGGTGAGCACCACACTCTTCAGCCATTCGTGCGAGGGAGAGGGCTCGAATGGGACCGGGAAACTCTGATATCTCGATGATAGCAGTTTTACCGTTGAGCGTGTGTTGCAAGTAATCAAGGTCCGAGCGAATTCGTTTGGTCTCGTCCCGTATAACCCGCTCAGCCTCCTTTTCCAAGCCGAGCGGTCGCGCGATGCCCATAAGCCATTCTTCCGTTGCCGTAAGTCCGTATGGTTGGCCAGTCCTGCTGTACGGGATGCCAAAACGCGCTTCCATGGCGTCGCCGAGCTTTTGTCCCCAGTCGTAGCACCATGAGGCATTAAGTTCGACCTCGCGTGCCCGCCGGATCTCATCCACCGTGCACCCGCCGGCTATGACTGCGTTGATCTTGACGCCCACCGCGTGCAGCAGCTTTGTGATCTCGTCGAGGTCGTCGCTAAACTCGGTAAGCGAAGGGCCCATTCGAGCGCCGATGAGGTTGATCGTTGCCTTCCGGGTCGTTTTCGGAGGTTCCATAAGATCCATAATAAGCTCGAATGCGTCCTCGTAGCCGCTGCGGAAGTCGCCACCAAACCCCTCGCTGCGAAGCGCGAGCACCCTCGCGTGCACGACCTTTTCGGCCTCACGTGCCACGCTCTCGACGTCGTCGCCGATGATCCCGGAACAGCAGCAGGAAAGGATGACTATGAGGTCGGGGTGGTATCGCTCGTCGGCTTCCTTCACCGCTTCAAGGAGCTTCCCTTCACCGCCGTAGATGATGTTCGTCTCATCGAGTGAGGTACAGGCGGTCGGCTCGAGGGGGACGCCGCGGAACTCGCAGCATTCCCTCGTCCTCACGATGTCAGAAACCCACAAAGGGCATCCCGTGGGACCGTGAACGAGGGGTACTACGTGACGAATGCCACTAATGACATAGAACGAGGTAAAGAACTTGCACATGGGAGCGTGCGAGGCCTGCAGCTTCGGAACCATCTCGCCCCGTTCGACCTTTTCGACGAGTTGCTGTAAGGTTCCATGAAAAACGATGTCTTGACTCTCGTTGTTCACCATGTATCTCTCAATGCTTATTTCGCATGCCTTGAAAACTCGTGAGCGTGTCTAACGCACCGGTAATTGTAATCATTATACTCATGATAATCTGCGTTCTAAACTGATAAAGGTTGGCCGTTCCTGCAATGTGAGCGTGATTGCCAACCTAGAATAGAGCGACTCTGTCGTTAAGCAAATTTCGACGTTCAACCTTGCTTTCGTGTATCTCACCACCTGTGCAGTTGTTCTCGCGTTGCGAGAGCGAGGACGAATTAAAGCCGGCCGCACCCTCATTGAAAAGATGACAGGGCCGATCGTTCCCATTGCCGGCATACTAGTGTCTGCACTTCTGATATTCGAAAGCGGCATTACAACGGTTGTTTTGGGGCTCGTAACTATCGCGATAGGAATTCCCATTTATGCATTCTATTCGCCGCACAGCGAGATGGAAATGGTCAAAGCAACTTTTTACTCGACTGAAGCTATGCTATCGCAAGTTACACGAACGCAGCGGGTCTTTCTCGGGTATTTGTTACGGATCGTAACCAAACGCCGCTAAAAACCACCCTATCAACCATTGTTGCAGCTGGAAAGCCTTAAGCTATGTCTCGTACACTTTGTATGTCTAATTTCTGTTTCCGAAAGCACTAGACGTAAAAAAGGACGAAATGCATGAAAGCGAAGTTCGCTGCAATCGTTGCGCTTCTTGTTATCGCGTCGCTATCCGTAGCCGGTTGCACGAAGCTGACCACAAATACGACCGCGCCAGCGATGCAGCCCGATCAGCAGCTTACGCAATACATAGAGAATTACAATACCACGTTGAAGAATGAGCATCCAAACAATTTGACCGCTTGGCTAGTGACGCCGATAAACAGAACCTCTGCTCAAATACAAGATGCATGGACAGATGCTACAACCAGCACCAGCGCAGCAAACCTAACCTATAGTGAAAATATCACCGTCATGAGATTCGGCTCTCCTAACGAAGCGACGACGTACGTCAACGGTCACAACGCTGGTTATCGCTTAGTAGCTACCTCATATCCGAGCAAATTCAGTCCAGAAGCGAGCCAGCGCGCAAAGGGAAACGCGACGACTATCTATAACATATATACTACCGGCAACGGTGCAGGGGCCCCAAGTAAACAGATTATTCTGATTGACCAATACGTTTGGATCGGCGACTTTCAAAACTTACCGTCTGCTGCGTGACAGGCTGACAATAGCTTAGCCTCCCACGCTCTCTTCAGTCTGATTCTCCGCCAGATATCAACAGAAGATGTTAAAGATCGAATGAAGAGCGACTACTTTATGATAGCAAACCTACACTTTTGTCGCTTAGACTGCTGGTTAAATTCCGCCGACCTGACCGCAGACGTGGGGGGCTTTAACTCAACTGTTTCACTTGAGAATTAGCTCTTCGATAGCACGTCTCTTTCGTGGATTTGGGGTCTCATCAGGGTAACCAAGCGGCAGTAAAGCAACAACGTGGATGCTATTTTTCCAGCCAAAGATGGTTTTGATTTTCTGTTCGTCTAGCATTCTCACCCAACAACTTCCCAAGCCAAAATCCAATGCCCTCAACACAATATGCTCAATGGCAATTGCAACGTTGAAAGCGATGCCTGGCGCGAGCTCCTGGATATTCACAGTTTTAAGTTGTTCGGCTCGTCCACGAAGAACGCGCAACATTGTCTCCTCAAGCGCCCCCTCCTTTCCAAATTCCTGACTTCTAGCCTTGATTCCTTCAAAATAGCCTTGCAGGTCTGCACAACAAACTAACACGACGGGAGCCTGCGCAACAAATGATTGGTGATAGGCAGCTTCAGCCAGTTTCGCCTTTGTGTCGTCGTCTGAAACAATCTTAAACCGCCATGGTTGTGTATTTGAAGCTGATGGTGCTAGTCTCGCTGCTTCGATCAGTGCCATTATTTGCTCATCTGGCACGGGTTTCCGCTTAAATTTCCGTATACTGCGTCTTTTTTCAATAGCGTCCTTTGTCGGTAAATTCAGTGGCCCTATATCGCTAAGGTTTCCCTCGCTTTGTATGTCCTTCATCGCTTTAGAATCTGATCTAAATATTAAAAAAGTCTATCGGACTCAAATCAGCCAAGACAAAGAGGATACTGCAATTATCGCTGTTCTAATGATGCGTCTTACAGATTACTTGTGCGCGTGCTTTACCGGCCAAAGTCAACCGGGCTCTATTCGGGATAGAGTAAGTTGAGTCTTTGACTTCGATCCACTCGTCCTCGACAAGGCGATCAAGACAGCGTTGTATCTCATCTTCATTGTAACCTGTTTTTAGCGCTGCTTGTGGAACGGCTACCCAGCCATCGTTATCGCTTTGACCTTCTTCAAGATTTAAGCGTGCTAACTGACAGAAAAAATAATCTCGATCTTGCATATCTACCTTCCTTTTTACGTTGCTCTGAATTGTGTAAGTGGCTAACGACCCTTCATACGTTCTCGAATCGGACGCATGTCTTTATCAAGAGTTGCCCTACTTTGACGTAATTTCTCTTTTATGCATAAAAATCTTACACAATTAGATTTCGCTTAAAACAGCTTAAACCAAGGAAAAAGAGGCATAATGGCTGCAACTGTTTTAGAGAAAATGCACCTTCCGCATTCGGATGCACTTGCGTTTTAATTATTTCTCAACGATCGGGAGCTTCACCGTGAACGTCGATCCTTTTCCCACCTCACTCTCAACAATAATTTCCCCATTGTGTGCTTCAACGATCCGTTTTACTACTGCGAGCCCGAGTCCCGTCCCTTTGGCCTTTCCCGTAAAAAGTGGCTTGAAAAGCTTTTCTTTGAAGTCCTCTTGGATTCCAGTTCCCGTATCGCTTACACATACTGCAATTGCGCCATCCGAAAACGCACTAACGTTGAGCTTCCCACCGCCGGGCATCGCCTGCATGGCGTTGAGTATGAGATTGGCAAATACACGATGAAGAAAATGCGGATCTGCCATCACTTGCAGATTTGGAATCTGCACCTCAATGCGAACTCCGTCTGCAGGTGGCAGTGAACTGACAACGTCTTCGATTAACCCCTTAATATCGACCTCTTCTTTCTCAGGGACGATAGGACGTGCAAAGTCTTGGAGATCGCCGACGATCTTGTTCATGTAGAAGACCTGCTCGCTTATTTTTTCAAAAAGCTCAGATTCTCTTTCCCAATCGTCAGGACCGCGTTGCTCGGGAGGGATCCGCTCAATGCGGAGACGTTGCAGGTCTACGACGTATTGAAGGACCTGCAACGGATTTCTGAGATCGTGACCTATCATCGCGGCAGTCTCGCCGATACCTGCTAAGCGCTCGGCATTTTTCAGCGCCTCTTCCGTCTTTTTAAGATCGGTAAAGTCGACGCCGATAGCTAAGTGCCCGACGTGCCGCCCATCTCTGTCGATGAGACTCTCATTAGCCCACTGGATCCACACGCGCCGTCCGTCTTTCGTGACGTTCTCGTTGAGATTGATATGGTACTCAGCAGGGGCAGCTAGGATGCTGTTGACAAGGGGCTTGAGCGGTCTTCCGGTGCTCTCCACCTCCGGAACGATGATCATAATGTCTTGCCCGATAAGTTCGTCGGGCGTGTAGCCAAAGAAGCTGGCTCCGTAGTCGTTAACGAAGGTAAGACTGCCTTCGGTGTTGGTTGTAAGGATTATGTTATTTGCAGTTTCGACGAGCGTACGGTACTGCTGCTCGCTCTCCTTGAGCCGGGCAGTCCGCTCGTCGACAAGTGCTTCGAGATGCCCAGAGTAACGCTGTAATTCCCCCTCTGCACGCTTCAGTTCGGTAACATCTCTCGCTGCAGCAAACACTCCTTGAACCTCGCCAACTTCATTGCGGTATACCGTGGCGTTGTACATTACGTCAGTAACGCCCCCAGACTTGTTTTGAATGGCCAACGGGTAGTCCTTGACAAAACCGTCAGCGAACACCTGTTGGTACCCTCTGCGTGCCACTTCTGGTTCTGTAAAGTAGTCGCTGAAGTCCCTGCCGATCAGTTTGTTACGAGCGTAGCCAGTCACCTCTTCCGTAGCCTTGTTGGCGTCGGTGATTTTTCCCGCGGCATTGATAGTGACGAGGGGGTCGAGACTCACTTCGATAAGGCTTCTTGCGTAGAGAGAGGCAGCACGGAGTTGCTCTTCGGCTTGCTTCCGATAGGTGATGTCTCTTGTCGTCTCGAGAATTACGTCCGGAACATTCCGCGCACCGTACTGCAAAGCCCAATGGCTCATGACCGTTATCCCGACGCCGGCGCGTGTAGTTTGTCGCAGCTCCCCCTCCCATCGCCCTGTACGAAAGAGGCGGTCGGTGATCTCCTCAAACGGGGTGGGAAATACGGTCTTCAGCAACGAATGGATCAGTTCCCCTCGCACGTCATCTTGCTTCCATCCGTACTGCCTTTCCGCGCCCTTGTTCCAATATCTAATGTGCCCATCGAGATCAAAGATGATAATTGCATCATTTGCTGCGTCAAGCATAGCGAGGCGCAGTTTTTCATCTATAGCATCGCGTTCCTCTGTTACGTCGTGTCCAAGCATTAGCACTCGCGTGACAGAGCCGTTCCTTATTGTCACGGGATAGAGGGACACTCGAAAACGCTGTCCTTTGTGAAGCGCCTCAGCGTGTATCGGCGTTCGTGAGGACTCCACTTCTTTCATCCACTTTCTTTGTATCTCTGCTACGTCAGCGGGAGTAGCATCGAAAGCGCAGGTGCCGACAAGCGTGGTTACACCGGTGCTAAATCGCTTCTCAGCTGCGTCATTAACGGCGAGAATCATGCCGTCAGCGTCCATAAGCAACGCTGCGTCAGAAAAAACGCCGAGAAAGTCAGGCACTATTTCGAAGAGATCGGTTGATCCATCGCTGTGCAGTTTATCCACCGCTCATCACCACTAGTCGTTCGTCATCTCGATATCTAGCTGCCAACAAACGTTACTTTCGCGCGGATATAAGGTTTCACCCGTGAAAAACGGGAGCGACCTACTCTTTCTGCAGCTTAAAGGTTACGGTGGCTCTGAGTGTTCAGTATCGTCCTTTTTCAACTGCTCGTAGAGTTCTGGACCGACGCACTCTTTGGCATAAGCGCACCAATGAACGCACAGGTTCATATCATTAAAAACCTCAAGGCCACACTTGCTGCATTTTACCTTGACATCTGATGAAAAAATCTCAATATCCTCGTTGCATCTCGGACATTTCTTGATTGTAAGAGTCGGCGTACGTAAGCGCGAAGTCCCTGGACAACTATCGAACATGAACAGCTCCTATAGTGCTCTGAGGCATTTTTCATACAAATTATTTGAACGAGATCTCGTTATGATTTTACTCGCTCCCCCGTATTTAATCACTTTGATCCGTTATCGCGCTGTTTAGGCTTGAAAGTGTTTGATAGGCCACTGTTGCTAAAGCACTTGCCCTCTAAACGCCGCCTGAGAGGGTATCTGGAACAGGTTTATTAAGGATAATTGGTGATTAAACGACGACATTCAATTACGTGCTAGGTGGTCGAATGATAACCGCGAAGGAGATCCCATTTCAAGCAGTTACTGAATTCCACGGGCATATTTGCCCTGGAACAATTATCGGATATCGTGCCGCACAGATAGCAGTGCGAGAATTTTCGTCTAAAAGGTCAGTCGATGAGGCGCTGATAGCTATCGTCGAAAATGACAGCTGCAGCGTCGACGCTATACAGGTTGTAACAGGTTGCACGTTCGGGAAAGGCAATCTTATTTTTAAAGACTATGGAAAGCACGTGTATACGTTCATTAACAGGGAGGCAGAAGACGCGCTGCGAATCTCTTTGAATAGTTCAGTTAATCTCGAGCACATGGATCCAACGTGGAGTCGGCTGCGCAGAAAGGTGACTTCTGGTTCTGCCACTTCACTTGAGCAGCAAGACTTCAGGAAACGTGCAGACATAATCGCCAAAAAACTCATGAATATGCCTGAGGAGGATCTGTTTAACGTCAAGCACATCGAAATCACCGATGTTCCAAAAAAGGCACACGTATTTCGGTCAGTTGCGTGTCAGAAGTGCGGAGAGTTAGTTTCTGAGCATAGAGTACGACTTGAAAACGGAAAACTGGTGTGTATCCCGTGCTCCGCGGGATAAGGCGATAAACGTATTCTGTCGAGCGAATGGTCGCTCACTGCCGCCGAGATAGACTGACTAGGATGCGCACTAAAGCAGCCCGCCTATGACGCCACCCTAGCACAACTAACAAGCGCAATCGCACCATATAACCACCCTGCTAAGGTAGGCGGTATGCCGTTCCTGCAAAGGTTTTTAGACTTTCAACTCACACCTAATCTTATGAACGACGAACACCTCACCACAAATCAGGGTGTTCCGGTCACCGATAACCAGAGTTCACTAACCGTCGGTGAGCGTGGACCAGTCCTGCTGCAGGACGTGCATCTGATTGAAAAGCTCGCGCATTTCGACCGTGAGCGCATCGCGGAGCGTGTCGTGCACGCGAAGGGTGCCGGCGCTCACGGTTACTTCCAAGTGTACAAGAGCATGGCCCCGTATACCTGTGCAAAGTTCCTCCAAGAGCCAGAAAAGCAAACGCCTGTCTTTGTTCGTTTTTCACTGGTCGTCGGCGCCCGAGGCTCCGCCGATACGGCACGCGACCCGCGAGGCTTTGCGGTCAAGTTCTACACTGAAGAAGGGAACTACGACCTCGTAGGAAACAACCTGCCCGTCTTCTTCATTCGCGATGCTCTAAAGTTTCCTGATATGGTGCACTCCTTCAAGCCCTCACCAGATTCCAACATTCCGACGAGCTCCTCAGCAAACAGCCGTTTTTGGGATTTTATCTCCTTGACGCCTGAATCGACCCACATGATCGTCTGGTTGTTCTCCGACCGTGGGACCCCTAAGAGCTACCGGATGATGGAAGGATTTGGCGTCAACACCTACAAGTGGGTAAACGTGGCGGGGGAAGCTTGCTACGTTAAGTACCACTGGAAACCGAAGCTGGGCGTCCATTCCTTCGACCGTAATGAAGCTACGAAATTGGCGGGGACCGACCCGGATTACCTCACCCGAGATCTTTGGGATACGATCGCTAGCGGCGGGGCAGTAGAGTATGAACTCAACGTTCAGATGATGGATATGGCGAAAGAGCTTGAACAGGACTTCGATCCCCTCGACGCTACCAAGACGTGGCCCGAGGACAAATTTCCACTGATGCCGGTTGGCAAGATGGTGCTGAATCGCAACCCGGAGAACTACTTCGCTGAAACGGAGCAGGCCGCGTTCTCTCCAGGTGCCTTCGTTCCGGGTATCGAACCGTCCGCCGACAAGCTCCTACAAGGCCGCATCTTCTCTTATGCAGATACGCAGCGACATCGGCTGGGGCCTAACTACTTGCAGCTCGCTATCAACCGACCACACGTGCCGGTTAACAACAACCAACGTGACGGCTTTATGCAGTCGGGGTCGTTCAGAGGAGTGGTCAACTTCGAACCTAACAGCTTGGACGGAGGTATGCCAAACGAAGCGCCTTCAGGCCCAACGTCTCTCTATCGAGTCGACGGGGAAATCACAAGACGAAAGATTAGCCTCACAAATAACTTTGCTCAGGCGGGTGCTAAGTTCCGGTCACTCGACTCAATCGACCAAGACCACCTGATCGACAACATTGTAGACTCAATAGCGAATGCCGACAAGTCGATACAAGAACGCATGGTAGATAATTTCACTAACGCAGATCGCGAACTTGGCGCCCGTGTAGCTGAGGGCCTTCACCTCTAACTAAGCGGCTCCAAAAAAGAATTTCCGATTTGCGAGTGTGGCCCTCATCGCCGTTTAGCTAACAGGAGCTAATCTCCGACTAGCATTTCATAGGCAAGCCCGTGGTAATTGCAGTTGCACTGCTAGCACTGGACTTGCGCGCTCAGTGGCGAGTGTTCGCCGCGACTTTGCGCACAAAAGTCACTTGCTTGAGAAGTCGCTGGAAGCACCGCTGACGTCGAAGCAGACTTGAAAATTCGAGTCCACAAATCGCCATGACATAACGTATACCTCTTTTAACAGGAATTGCCACAAGATCTGACAAACCCTAAGTAGAAAAGTTGGCAAATCACTCAGTTCAGCAAATTTTTGACTAAATGCAGTATATAGTGGCCAACAAAAGAATAGAGTTTGACGCCTATCCTTACTCGCGCTAGCATACGCACTGGGAAGTGGGCTTTAACCCCTACAATGAGCAAAATGCTGAGTAACGCAAGCCACTCCCAGTCTAGCTTCCGTCATCTTTACCCTCAGTAAACGTGCAAAAAAAACTCGCCTTTCGTTTCGAAAAGTCTCAGGTTTGACGCTGGGCATCTTTTGTGTATGGGTCTTATCCTCCCCCTCTTCCTTTTTTTCGGACAATAAACTACTTTTTTTAACCACGCGATGTCGCTCTTAACCTAATCGCTTTTAGAGAATTTATTCATGGCACATCTAAACAATTTAGGAGTGGTTCTTGAACTGCTTCAACTGAAATAATAAGGCAATGCATCTTCTATTCTCTTAACGCCAACGACTGTAACGTTATAGCCCTCTTTTTGTAGCTGAGCTTGTAAGTTAACGCCCCCAACAACGTTTGTGGCGAGTGGAGAAGTAATGCTTACTACAGTCTCACCGCTGGGAACAATGATAACGCGAGCCCCGGCTTTTGCTGCTGCCTGTGCTTTTGGATATACACCGCTAACACTGCTTACCGTTCCGTTGCTATCAATTGCTCCCGTCGCGTATACAGAGGAATTGGTTTCCTTCTTCGTTAGGGCCGAATATGCTGCTATCGCCATAGGAAGCCCTGCGCTCGGCCCATCGACTGCATCTACCCCTTTTGGAACATGCAGAACGAATTCGAAATCTCGTTGATTTGAATTAATATGAGCTAGTTGTGCTGCAACTTTAATAACATTTCGCGCTGTCTCCTGAAAATCAACACCTGTCAGCGGCGCGGTTTCGACGAAGATGTGACCGGCCCCGGGTTGCGCATAGACAATTACGTCAGACACGGCGCCCGTATAGCTACTATTGTTGTCAACTTGCTCCACTGCGAGCATATGCGCAGTGCCGTTGCTCGTTCCGGTGGAGTTAATTCCCAACGGCGACTGGGAGGGGTTCACTTGCACATTGGACGGGTTCAAGCTGACGGTACATCCCGCCGTAGCAAGCGAGAAGAGTAGCAGAACGCACAAAATAGGTAGAATTCGTTGCCATCTCATAACGTTAAGTCCTGACAAATTATCACATACCAATCTCCTGTAGCTAATAATAACTGTTTTCCCATTGACGCAACGGAATAGCGTGGCGCGCCTTAGCTCGATTCCCTAAATTTCAAGCGCAGATTTATCAATCCCACTTACGTCTACTGAAGTGCAACCGCTTTTGCAGAGTGAAAGCTTCGTGCGACAGTCGTGTAATATCGGTCACGAACTACTCCCACTTATTCTTCGGCAAGACTAGAGGCCGGAAAATTAAAATAAGCAACCAGCAAGACGACCAAAAAACTTGAGAAGCCCTTTCGAGGCGTAACAGCAGTCGCAATAAACTGCGATTAAAGCCTCGTGAACGGCATTAGGTAACTAAAGTAATTGTTAACAGACCGCACACCACGCTACGGCGATGTCTGAATGGTTACGTGGAGTGAGCTGGCTCAAGGTCAAAGACGTCGTATACCCATTCGGTGCGCTTCTGCCAGTCTACGTACAGAGCCCGTTTGGACACACGATACTTCCCAGAAAGTTTCTCGAGGATGTCAGACATGTTTAGCTTAGCGATGTACAGCTGGTACATCTCCCTTCTCCTCGAGTACAATTCCGCTTTTTTCGTCATGGTCAACCTTTTTTTTGGAATTTCGTATTTCTCCGCTAAGAATTTAAACTTTTTCTGGAAATCAAGGTCATGAACGCGCCAGTTTCGGCCGCGAGCATAGCCCAACTGGGACTGGGCAGTCACATCCAACCTTTCTCCATCCAATAATCGTATTGATGGCTCCACGCCTCCTTATTTGCTTTTACTAGTTCCCTGAAAAACGCACCTCTCTCGGCAATTGAGCTTTCCTGATCATCGTAGTGACGCTTTCTCTCTATTGCATCCCAAAGAGTCTGCCCAAGATTGCGCGCTTCGGTAATCGCTGTATCAAGCGCCGCAGGATTGCTGCTAACGGCAACGCCAACCTCACCCACCGCCACTACGCCCAACTCGTTGAGGAAATAATTCATATAACGAAGCACTTCGCTGATGCCCGAACCCCCTGCCGTGGTCACCGCGCAACCATATTTTCCCACGAGCATCTGGCAGTGGATTGCGTCCGCAAGGCGGTCGATCACCGTCTTGAGTTGTGCGGTGACGCCATTAATGTACACCGGTGAGCCAAGAACGATCCCGTCGGCGCGCATCATTTTTGCCCACAATTCACTGAGGTCATCCTCTTGAATGCACTCGCCTTCAGCGTAACAAACTTGACATCCTATACAATATTGTATGTCCAATGCACCGATATCAACAAGTTCGGTTTCTGCCCCGCGCTCCTTCGCACCGTCGAGGACGGCATTTACTAGTTTAAGTGTCCGACTGTTCTTGCCACGGGGACTGCTATTTATTCCAAGTATTTTCATCTTTGCACCTCCATTACATGATGGATAGGCGTCATACCATAATTAACGTTTCAGATTTGCATCAAACATACCTTTATCGTGTCTGTGAAAGACCGGGTTTACGTGGTTGATTTCGATTCGTTTTATAAGAGTACGCCACCATGGGACATCGGCCGCCCTCAAAAAGAGTTCGTTCAGCTGGAAGAAGTAGGGGAAATCGTTGGCTCCGTACTTGATGTCGGATGCGGGACTGGGGAGAACGCACTATTTCTTGCGAGTCAAGGACATGCCGTGTGGGGAATAGATTTTAGCCCCATCGCGATCAAGAACGCGCGGAGCAAAGCGGAGCGGCACAAGTTAAACATCAACTTTCTCATATGGGACGCATTAGATCTGCATAATCTCGGGAAAGCATTTGACACTATCATAGACTCGGGATTGTTCCACGTGTTGAGCGACACAGAGCGCCCCCTTTTTATCACGAATCTTGCGGCCGTTCTCTCCCCTGGGGGGACTTATTTCATGCTTTGTTTCAGCGATTTGGAGCCCGGGACATATGGTCCGCGTCGAGTTACGCAGGCCGAAATAAGGCGTTCATTTGAGCGTCCGTGGCGTATTAATTATATCAAGTCGGCGCAGAAGGAAGCCCGGCGCCACCGCAACGGCATCCGCGCGTGGCTCTCCTCCATCTCGAAGGAGTGACGGGCTCGCGATTGCAGGACTGAGGAAGTCCTTACACCTACGTTCTCGAAGAACAACTCATACGCGTCTAGTTTTACCTACCAGCAATTTCGCGTGAAAAAGCATATCCCTCTAGAGAGCAACACCAACAATAATTTAGGAGAGAGATTGTATGCACAGTAAAATCGCTGACGCTATCAACTTACGCCGAGGACCGGTCGCCATTTTGCTCACCGATCACAAACCGGAAAATGCGTTGGAGTTTACGGAAGATAACGAACAAAAGAACCGCTGCATCATTCCGTTGTTTGTCGCCGCCTTGACCGGGCGCACCGCAGTGCTTGAAAAAAAAACAGTCCTCTGCCCGGGCGGGCAGGTGGGGCTCTGCTTTAGGCCCTACCAGCTAGGCTATATCGACTACTTCCTCTCAACAGGAAAGGAAGGGAAATTTGAGGGCGAATATCGAAAGAAAACCCCTGAATTAGTGCGACAATTTATAAAGAACCTGCCCGATATCACCTTTCCTACGCGCTACGTGGTGATGAAACCGCTTGATAAAGTCACTGATACTGAGATTGACGAAACAGCAATTGTCGTCTTCGTCGTGAACGCCGACCAACTATCCGCGCTCGCGACTCTGGCTAATTTCGACCGACCGACCAACGATAATGTCTCGACCCTGTTTGGGTCTGGATGCGGAAGTCTAGTCATGCAAGTGCTTCATCAGAGTCGGGCCGAAATGCCAAAGGCCGTGATTGGCCTAACCGATATCACCGCACGCAAGTACCTCGACAAAAATGAACTTTCCTTTAGCGTGCCCTTCAAGCGGTTCCTCGAGATGGAAGCGAACGTCGACGAGAGCTTTCTTACTAAGGGGAAGGATTGGCCTAACATTTTAGAGCGACTTTAAAAGCCTTGGCGAACGCAAAAACCTTAATCCGCTGCGATTTCATCGCCGGCTTTTTACAGCCCGATCAAGGTAGTTGTCGGCGCATGCCGCCGAGGAAACTAACACTTATAGAGTTCCGTCGACGCGTTCATCGTTTTTAGTGTCTCGACCTTTGCTGCAGATAGTCGATCATGTCTTTCGCACTCTATTAAGCCCATTGTCCTTTTAGTTCGCCTCTGCTTTACAACGTTGCAGAGTACGGCTCAGCCGGGCTAATGCAGCTCAGTTGCCCGTTCCATTGATCGAATGTCGCACTGGAAGAGGCGGTGAACGATCTTATAGAGCACTGACATAAACTATATAGCGCACGTTACGCATTTGGCAATAATGCTCCTCTTTTTGTCACTTGTTCACTCGCCAGTAGCGGCTGCGTATCTCGGTGGTTTCGACTACAACGCCACACATTTCGTTCGAGCACTCAATGATGGCGGCTTTCTTAACACGCTGTTTTGGTGGGTCACGTTCACGGGCAGTCTCACCTTCATGGTGGTTATCACGATCGCGCTCTATCTCGCCGGCGCCCGCAAAGAAGCGCTCGTCTTCGCGCTCGTCTTCATAATAGCGAATGTGGTCGCGTTCGGACTGAAGTATGCCATCGCACGTCCGCGGCCGGACGATTTGGGAGTACCCCCAGAAGCTCAGCCCGCGTTTCCAAGTGGTCACACCACGAATGCATTTGCGTTCGCCACGACCCTATCATCTTACCACCGGAAGTTCAGCGTTGTAATGTTCTCGTGGGCTTTACTAGTGGCATTTAGCAGGGTCTATCTTGGGTTCCACTACGTTACCGACCTCATAGGCGGGGCGCTCGTCGGTATCACAATAAGCATTATCGTCACTCGCGCTGCGAAACGCATCGACGGAGAAGTCACGCGCATCGCGAACACGCCGCCTCCGCCGACGACTTGGCAGGGTGTCGTCAAACTGCCGCTCGTATTCATCACACAGCTACTTCAGGTGGGTTACGCCTTAGTTAAGAGGCGCAACTAGCTTGATTTTGTCTGATTTCGACTGCATGGCGATATCTATTTATCTGGCCCCGGTATGAGGAATGGTGCATGTTGCTAACGCAGCTTATCCTGACTCTAAGCTTCAATATTACTCAGACGCTCAGCGATTTTATCATCTCAGTTATCGAGCAGCTCGGATATGCAGGCGTCTTTGTTGGCATGACCTTGGAGAGCGTTGGTCTGCCGATTCCAAGTGAAGTTATTATGCCCTTCGCCGGGTACGTCGTATGGGAAGGGGGTCTAACGCTTATTGGCATCACCATCGCAGGCACACTCGGCTGCCTCGCTGGGTCGTTGATCGCCTACTGCATCGGCCTGTGGGGCGGCAGACCCCTACTCGAACGTTACGGCAAATACGTGCTCATTCGCAAAAGTGAACTCGACCGGGCAGACGAATGGTTTGAAAAGTACGGGGATAAAGCTGTTTTTATAAGCAGGCTACTTCCTGTCATCCGCACCTTCATCTCGTTCCCCGCCGGTATCGTCCACATGGACGTAAGGAAGTTTTCGCTTTACACGGTTTTGGGATCGCTTCCGTGGTGTTTTGCGCTCGCCTATATTGGGGTCCTGCTAGGCCCGCACTGGGTGGATATTGAAGGGCTATTCAAATATCTTGATATTGCGGTCGTTTTAGGCATCATAGCGCTAATTGCCTATCTTATTTATCACCGAAAGCGGATTGTATCACACATGCGGTCTTCGTAGGTCACTCACCCACCATTTCGCAGTTCCTCAACTTTAAAGTCCCACTAATTATACCAAAATAGGAGATATCGTTCGAAAGAGCGCATGTCTAGGCCATGTTCGTTATAGCTTCTACAATTTCTCATAGCGCGTTAAAATCAGTTTTGACGCGTCCAAAACGGGCAGACTACTTAAACCTGCGACGACGCTGGCAATTATCGCTGCCGTCGATAGTGAAGCGAATAAAAATATCCCTTGCAGAGCTGGCACATAGAGCGCTCCTGCTAGAATAACAATAGCCCCTCCGAAAACATACCAAAGCGCTCGGTTTGATCTTCTTATAGATGCAGCGACTGTATCTGTCCATGATCGGTTACTTAATACAAGGCACAAATTGGCGATAACCAGCGTAGTAAATGCCATCGTGCGAGCCTGGTTTTCATTTTGACCAAGGGCAGTTGCTCCAGTATACACGAGCATGACGATCGACAAGATGACTAAACCTTGGAATAGACTCATGCTCAGTTGCTGTCGCGTGAAAAGAGGTTCACGCGGATTTCGCGGAGCGCGACGCATTACGTTTGGATCTGCAGGCTCAGCTTCAAAAACGATCGATGAAACGGGATCAATAATAAGTTCAAGAAATGCGATATGGATCGGCAAGAGAATGAGAGGCCAATGAAGGAGCACTGGAAGGAGTGTCATACCTGCTATAGGGACGTGAATCGCAAGGATGTACCCCATCGCCTTCTTAATATTGTCATAAATCCGCCGCCCGAGCCTTACTGCGTGCACGATAGATGAGAAGTCATCGTCTAGTAACACCAGTGACGACGCCTCACGGGCGACGTCGGTGCCTCTTTTTCCCATGGCCACGCCTATGTCTGCTGCTTTCATTGCAGGAGCGTCATTCACGCCATCACCCGTCATGGCAACGACTTCACCGTTGGCCTTCAGCGCTTTCACTAAGCGAAGCTTCTGCTCAGGAACAGTTCGAGCGAAGATACACGCAGTTTTGATCCGCTCCTGAAGAGAGCGATCATCGATTTTTTCGAGTTCTGGCCCTGTAATAATCTCATCGCGCGGAGCGAGTCCGATATATTCTGCGACGCTGCGCGCGGTCCCAGGATAGTCACCAGTTATCATGATCACCCGTATTCCTGCATCGTAGCACTCCTGAACTGCTTGCCGGACCGTGGGCCGCACGGGGTCAATGAGACCGATCAATCCTAGGAACTCAAATGCAAAGTCGTGCTGTTCTAGTGGGAGCTTTTCCGGCCGGAATTGGGCCTCCGCCACGGCCAAAACGCGTAGTCCTTCATTCGCGAGCGCAGAAATGTGCCGCGCAAGGTCGCGCTCTTGCGCATCAGAAAAATGGCACAGATCAGCTATCGCTTCGGGTGCGCCCTTCGCAGCGATGATGTAGTCCCCCCCGCTAGGAGATTGCCATACTCGTGATAGTGCCAGCAAGCGCTCAGAAAGAGGGTACTCTCGTTCAAGCATCCAATCGGCGTGGAGGTGCTCAGTCGCAGCTAAGAAATGCTCACCTAACACCTTAAACGCCTTTTCCATCGGATCGAACGGGTCTATCTGACTCGCTAAAATACTGAACTCGACGATCTGGTGGAACGATTCAGGGAGTACTTGCCCCAAATCAAAGTCGACGTCGTAAAGCTGACCGTTCGCAAAAAGGGTTTTCACCGTCATGCGATTGAGCGTGAGGGTGCCCGTCTTATCAGTGCAAAGGACAGTAGCCGCACCTAGAGTCTCGACCGCGGGCGCATTGCGGGTGAGCACCTGCTGCTGAGAAATACGCCACGCCCCGAGCACCAGAAACACCGTAAGCACCACGGGGAATTCCTCTGGGAGCATTGCCATTGCTAACGCAATGCCAGCGAGAAGCCCGTCAAGCCAGTTACCTCGCGTAGCTCCGTAAGTAAACACGACAATGAGGAATAACAAGAGCCCAACGAGTGCAATACTGCGAACAAGTCGTTCGGTTTGAACTTGTAGTCCCGTCTTTTCGCTATCAAGCGAGCGAATGGCCGTGCCAATCTTTCCTATCTCAGTCTCAGCCCCTATGGCGCGCATCTCTGCTACGCCGTTTCCACGAACGACGAGTGTGCTTGAGTACACAAACGGCGTTCCTTCACCGCCAGCACGCTCCATTTCCGACCCTTCGCCGCCCGCCTTTTTTCGCACCGACACCGATTCACCGGTCAACAGCGACTCGTCGATCGACAGATTGATACTTGAAAGCAGGATGCCGTCTGCTGGGACGCGATCGCCTTCGTAAAGGACGACGATATCTCCGCGCACAACTTCGCGACCGGCAATCCGCCGTGCCTCGCCCTCGCGAATTACGAGGGCGCGCGGGCTTGAGAGATCGCGAAGCGCTTCTAATGTGCGTTCTGTCCGCCGCTCCTGATATAAGGTGATCCCCATTATCACGAAGACGAAGCTTAACAAAATGAGCGCTTCTTGACGGTCGCCGACCAGCAAATAGACGCCACCCCCACCTAGAAGGAGCAGAAACATCGGCTCGCGAATGACCCCAAGCACAATCGCTAGGATACCGCGTGGCTTTTCGGACGGAAGCTCGTTGTAGCCTTCCTCCTCGAGTCGCCTCTCCGCCTCTTTTTGCGAAAGTCCTGATAGTTCGCCTAAATCTACGTAAGGAGTCATTCTTACCTGTGTACGCCCGTCATCACTTATATGCATATTTTTGAGAGCGTGCGCTTAATGGCCTGTTTATAAGATGACGGCATCCCGCCATGCAGAGAGCCTCTCTGCGACTGGCATAACATTATATGATAAGTAGGATTGGTAAGATTAGTAATATCTGGAAGGTTTACGCGTACACGCGCTGAGGAGTTAGATCGTGACAGGTCATGGGCTTGAAAGAATGAAGTATTATGGAGACACCGTCATCGGCGAGCGAGGCCAAGTGGTAATCCCCGCTGAACTGCGGAAGAAATTCGGTATCGAAACGGGAGACCGCTTTCTCGTTATGGGAGGCGAACAGATGGGTGCGTGGGGACTTCTTTTAGTGAAATCAGACGTGCTCTCACAGGTCGTCCAAGACATCTTCGGGGGGAAGCTCGAAGAAGTGCTCGCGCGGGAAGGACGCACAGAAATTCCTCGTGAACCACCAACCGAATAATGATCAAGAAAACGGCGAAACGCATAAACATCCCAACCGTAGAGGTTGGTGATTTTGACGAACGTTCTTTGCGACAGCGAGTTTTTTCCGATCTTTGTTCCAGAAACATTTAATAAAGACGTAGCTATATTATATCTTTAGATATATCATGTAACTGGCGTGAATTGATATGAACGACGTAGCAATCAAAGCCACAAACCTCGTTAAGAAATTCGGCGACTTCGTCGCCGTCGATCATCTCTCCTTTGAGGTAAACAAAGGCGAGATATTTGGCTTTTTAGGACCAAACGGCGCGGGTAAGACGACGACGATTCGGATGCTCTGCACGCTGAGTAGCCCGACTGAAGGATCGGCGACCGTTGCCGGCTTTGACATTGCTCATCAGGGTAACAGGGTGCGCGAGCACATCGGACTTGTATCCGAAAAAATGATCATGTATGATCGGCTCACAGCGCATGAAAACCTACGCTTGTTCGGGGAGCTCTACGATATACCACGAGACGCCCTGCGTGAACGCATCGATGAGCTGCTCCAAGTCGTTAATATGGAAAAATGGGCAGACCATCAGATCGGCACGTTTTCGACCGGGATGAAGCAGCGCATCAATGTGATCCGCGCTCTCCTCAACGAGCCGGAGATCCTGTTCTTGGATGAACCAACGCTCGGTCTTGATCCGCAATCCACGAACGAGATCCGCGACTTTGCGCGCAGCATCAACGATGATGCTGGAACAACGATCATTTTAACAACGCACGCCATGGCCGAAGCTGACATGCTCTGCGATCGGATTAGCATCGTCGATTACGGGAAGATCGTCGCGCTCGATACGCCGTCAAATCTGAAAAAAGTAATCACCGGTGCCGATACGAACGTCATTGAGCTCAACGTTCCAAACATTACGCAAACGCTTGTCTCGGACATTCAATCGTTGTCGTGTACGCAAACGGTCACGGTAGAAGACGAGACGCACATCAGGGTTCACGCGTCGGGCGATGAGGCGTGCGATAACGTCATTGATACGGTGCGATCAGGCGCCGGGCAGATTCGTTCCATTCATAACGTTGAGCCGACACTGGAAGACGTGTTTCTCTATCTTACGGGCCACAAGGTGAGGGAACAGGTCGCCGATAAGGTAACCACTAAGGAACCAAGTTCTCGGCACGGAGCGAGTGTGCGATCGAGGATACGGTAGGGGCTGTACAATGGGAGCTAGAAGCGGTATTCGTCACGCGCTGTGGATCGCGTGGAAAGACTTGTTAGACATAAGCAGGAATCGCATGGGTCTTGTAATGCTCATCCTTATGCCTCTCTTCATGATGGGCATGGTCGGCTACATTTTCCCCTCAAACAGCGGCATGTCTCACGTTCCAGTCGCGCTCGCAAACCTTGACGCAGCGCAAGGCAACACGTCCCTCAGCACGCAATTCGTCGCACAGCTCGAGGCCTTGAACAACAAGACCGGCATGATGGATTTCTCGACGGTCGGCAGCGCTGCCGACGTCAAATCGAACATTCAAAACGGCCAGCAGAGCGCGGGCATCATCATCGGAAGCAATTTCACATCTAACCTCCAAACCGGCAAGCAAGCAGACGTGACCATTGTCAATGATCAGTCGAACCCTCAGACGGCATCCCTCATACAGACGGAGCTCACGCAAGTCATTCAACAAATGGGCACACAGACGGCCACGTACGGACTGAACCAGACGTATAAAACGCCGCTGAACTATTCGCTAGCCCAGGTAGCACCATACAACGTCCAGACGACGGGCATCGTTCCAGGACAAACCAACTACTTCGAGTTCGTCGCGCCCGGCATCATGGGGATGGTCGTCATGATGTCACTTATGACCGGCCTCCCACACGCCATTTCCTTCGAGCGGGAGGTAGGTACCCTCGACGGCATGCTCGCCGCACCGGTGCACCGGATGTCGATACTGGGCGGAAAGGTCATCGCCCAGACAACACGCGGTATGATGCAGGGGATCATCGTCCTTATGCTTTCGATCGTTCTCTTTGGCGTGGTCGTACAAGGGAGTATCGCGCTCATCCTGGGAATCTTGCTCCTAGGCGTGTTCAGCCTCGTCGGCTTGGGCATTCTCATCACCTCATTCACGAGTACCGAGGAGACCGCTACGATGATCATGATGACGCTAACGTTTCCCATGATGTTCCTCAGCGGCGTCTTCTTCCCGATATCGCAGATGCCACAATTTATGCAGGTCATCGCGCAGTTCCTTCCGCTCACCTACACGATTAGCGCGCTGCGACAAGTTGTAGTGCTCGGTGTGGGCGTGCAAGCAATTTCAAGGGACATCTTCATACTCTTCGGTTTCGGGATCGTTTTGTTGTCAGCGGCGCTCCTCGCGTTCGAGCGGGCAATGAAGCGATAATAGAAGAGGACAAGGATTAACTCATCGAGCGCACGTACGCAGTTAATTATAAAAGGCATCGTTGTGACTAGTAGCTGGAGATTGAGCTGTGGGGCGGCTCTAAAACGTAAGAGGCGCTGCCAGCGTAAATCGACGAAATTATTGGTAATTAGGGCGGCTTCTGATTTGCTTTAGTCGCGGCGGATATCATCCGGCTGGAGGGAGCCGCGATTCAAAAAAGCTTATACATGATCACGGAAAGAACCGACGTTGTCATAGGGCTCGAGGTGCACGTCCAACTGACAACGCAATCCAAGCTATTTTGCGGATGTTCAACGCGCTATCAAGACTCAGAGCCAAATACCCACACGTGCCCGATTTGCCTCGGCCTTCCAGGCAGTTTACCAGTCATCAATGAAATGGCAGTTGTATACGCTGAGCGGGTTGCGAAGGCACTCAACTGCTCAGTCCAACGGACGCAGTTCTACAGGAAGAATTATTACTATCCCGACTTGCCGAAAGGCTTCCAAATCAGCCAGTATGACTTTCCGCTCGGTATAAATGGCCACATGGTGGTAGATAGCGAAGGACAGGAACGAAAGATCCGGATCAATCGGGTGCACATAGAAGAAGATCCGGGGAAGCTCACTTACCGCGGCACCATTGAAAAGGCACAATACTCGCTCATCGACTATAATCGATCAGGCGTGCCGCTACTTGAAGTGGTAACCGAGCCCGACCTTCGGACCCCTAAGGAAGCGCGGCGCTTTATCAATAAGCTGCGCAATATCCTCGAGTATCTCGACGTCTTCGACGGCAATCTCGAAGGATCGCTTCGAGTCGATGCAAACGTCTCAATCGCAGGAGGGAAACGCGCTGAAGTCAAGAATATCTCGTCGTACAAGGGCGTCGAAAAAGCGCTCCTCTTTGAAATAACCCGCCAAAGAAACTTGCTTCGAAGAGGTATCCACATCACGCAAGAGACGCGACACTTCGACGAGGCGCGCGGCATTACGATCTCGCTCCGTTCGAAGGAGCAAGAGCACGATTATCGGTACTTCCCCGAACCTGATCTCGCCCAAGTCGACCCCGAACCGCTAGTGAAAAAATTCCCGCAGCAAACAGAGATAGAGCTCCCTGACGCAAAACGTGGCCGATTTGTCGCGCAGTACGGCATATCAGACTACCTAGCAAAAGTGCTGACCGCCTCAAAGCCTCTCGCCGACTACTACGAAACAGTCGCCGCACTAGTCGACCCGTTGATAGGCGCAAGCTGGGTTGTAGACGTCCTCCAAGGTGAGCTAAACTACCGCGGGCTTGACCTTCAAGCGTTCAGCCCCGATTACTTGATCGACGTCATAGTTAATGTGACCGACAGGCGCATTACCGAAAAGGCAGCAGTTGAGGTTATACGAACGGTTCTCGACCGTGGCGGCACCCCTAGCGGGATCATCGACGAGCAAGCGCTCCACACCGTACCAACCGAGCAGATTACGGCAGCCGTTGAGCAAGCGATCGAGGAGAACCCTCAGGCTGTTGCAGATTATCGCAGCGGCAAGAAAGGCGCGCTCAACTTTCTCGTCGGTCAGGTGATGAAAAAGACGCGGGGACGGGCTGATCCTACGTTGACCAACCGCCTCATCCAGGAGCAGCTTTGACACATCTGGTCGTTACTGAAAAAGATATCGCAGCGAAGCGTATCGCCGAAATTCTCTCAGACGGGGCGGCATCGCCAACGAAGGTCGCAAGCGCCAACGCATATCGTTTCAATGGTACTGTCGTCCTCGGCCTTAGAGGCCACATTGTGAAGCTTGACTTCCCTGATGAGTACCGGGACTGGAAGATCAACCTTCACGAATTGGTACGGGCAGACATTATCACCGTTCCAACCCATAAAACGATCGTGGCAGGCCTCAAACGGGCGGCCAAGGACGCCGATCGAGTCACTATTGCAACAGATTTTGACACGGAAGGTGAACTTATCGGCTTAGAAGCATGCACGATCATCAAGTCGGTAAAAGACGTCGCGGTTGACCGCGTGCGATTCAGCGCAATGACACCGATCGAGGTCAAACGCGCGTTTCGCTCACCTACTAAAATCGACCTTAACCTCGCCCGCTCAGGAGAGGCACGGCAAGCGGTGGACCTTATTTGGGGCGCCGCGCTTACGCGCTTTATATCTACAGCCGCTAAGCGACTCGGAAACAGCTTCTTATCTGCAGGAAGAGTACAGAGTCCGACACTGGCGCTGATCGTCGATCGTGAGCGCTCGATCGCACAATTCGTCTCTGAGCCCTACTGGGAGGTGTTTATTGACCTTAGCACCGGCAGCGAAACGTTTCACGCAAAACATCAAACCGATCGATTTCGAGACGAGGCAAGCGCATTAGCTGCGGGTCAAAACATAGGTGAGACAGCTACTGTCGTCACTTTTGCAGAAGCAGAGCGAGTGGATGCGCCGCCAAAACCCTTCAACACAACGGAATTTATCGCTGCGGCAAGCGCGCTCGGAGTTTCAGCCAGCCGTGCCATGGACACTGCCGAGCGCTTATACACGGCGGGATTGATAAGCTACCCTCGCACTGACAACACGGTGTACCCGAATGAGCTCGATCTCCGCCTTACCGTTAACATGTTTAAGAGCGGCCCGTTCGCTGAGAACGCTCGTTTACTACTCCAACAAGAACGGTTGGTCGCCACACGAGGAAAAAAGCAAACAACCGATCATCCTCCGATCCATCCAACGATGCGCGCCAGCCAATCCGATCTCGAGCCACGCAGCTGGAAGATCTACGAACTCGTCGTACGACGGTTTTTTGCGACGCTCTCTGACCCGGCCCGTTGGCGTACGAAAAAGGTCACGCTGGATTCAGGCGGGGAGCTATTCAGAGCGACGGGGCTCGAACTGTCACATCCAGGCTGGCGCTTTCACTATCCGTACGCGCAGACGCAAGAGCGACATCTTCCCGACCTTCGCAAAGGCGAGGCCCTCACCGTCACAAACAAACAGATTGTCGAAAAGGAGACGCAGCCACCCCAGCGATGGGGGCAAGGCCAGCTTATCAAAAAGATGGAAGAACTTGGGCTGGGAACGAAAAGCACCCGGCATGAGATAATAACAAAACTCTCTCAACGGGGCTATGTCGACGTAAGTCCCCTACGTCCGACCGGTATCGCGTGTAGCGTCACAGAATCACTCGAACGCTTTGCACCGACTATCACGAAACCTGAGATGACCCGCCTGCTCGAAGAGGAGATGGAGAAGATCACAGCAGGTTCCCTTTCAAAGGAGTTTGTAGTAATCAACTCAAGGGACATTCTTGACAATGTCTTGACCACACTTGATGAACAATACCAAGAGATTAGCGCGTCGCTGCAAACGGGCTTGCGCGGCGATGCGACTGTCGGAACATGTCCTCAGTGCGGCTCAGACCTTATCGTGCGCCGCTCGAAACGAGGCGGGCGTTTCGTAGGGTGTTCGGGATATCCAAGCTGTACATTCGGACTCCCGCTACCTAAATCGGGGAGGCTCCGCGTTACAGCCCGCAAGTGCAAGCAGCACGACATGCGACTAATCAAAGTACAGACCGGAAAGCGATTGTGGGACCTTGGATGCCCACAATGCAACTACAGCAGCTGGATTGAAAAGAACAAAAGTAAGTAACCGTCAGAATGTGACGCGCGACGGAAAAACGTTTAGTGCTTTATTGCGTGGACAAAGCCCGCGATTTTGTTTTCGATGTCCGTATTCTCTTCGATGGCAGTGCCCGTTACGATTACATCCGCCCCGGCCTTCGCAAGCAACGCAGCCTGTTTATCCGTCCGTATTCCGCCGCCGACGATGAGCTTCGTATCGTCTATGGCTATTTTTGCCGCTTTGACCATTGCAGGGGGCACCGTATCTGAGACGCCCGAACCTGCTTCCAGATAGATCCATCTCATGCCCATATATTTTCCGGCGAGCGCATAAGCGGCAGCAATCTCAGGTTTGTTGCGTGGGATTAGACGTGCGTCTCCTATCCAGCCAACAGTACCACCCGGTTCAACGATGATGTATGCCACCGGAAGTGGCTCCACTCCATAGCTTTTGATAAAAACAGCGCCGAGGGCTTGATTTGTGCTGAGATACGCCACATTTCTCGAGTTCAACAGACACAAGAAGAAGATTGCGTCGGCGGCGATGCTAACGCTGCCAGCATCCGAGGGGAAGATGATCGTAGGGACGCTCGTGTTGCCCTTAATTTGCTTCACCGTGCGCTCAAGACCAGGGCCGCCAACGCCGACGGAGCCCCCAACAAGAATAGCGGTCGTTCCTCCCGCTGTCGCGCCACGAGCAATGTGCGCAGCTTCCTCTGGTGACTGTGAGTCGGGATCTATAAGCGTTAGATGTATCGTTCCTTCCCGAGTAATCGCCTCTTGAAGCTGCTGTTCAATCGTCAAACGGCTAACCTCTTCGTTCCTTAGACTTGACTCTTAAGTTTTTATAACCGCACTTCCTACACCGCGTCGCCCTTGGGGGATTGCGCGCGTTACATCGCATGCAGATTTTGATATTTAATAGCTTTTTTTCAGCTTCTGGAAAACGTACCATTAGATGTACCTCTCTCTCACGTCTTTAGCAACATACGTCTAACAACATTTAATCTTTATGTTCATAATAATCATAAGAACGCTCAATAACGTTGATAAGAGGCCGTTTAGCCTCGCTTGTAGGCGCGTTCGCACACAAGAAGGTCGGCTACAGTGCTCGCGTCAGCGTACTCGTTGAGGGGTGCAGCGTTTAAGGTTAGAAACGTTGGCCCCCACTTAAATTTACCCAGTAGCTCTCTAGCGCGTTGTGCTTGTCCGAGAATATAGAGCGCGGCCGCGAGCGCCTCTACCGTTGTGAGCTCGCACGGCCGCCCATAGTTGACGGGATTTGCCGCTATGAGATAGGGGAGTCGCCGTCTACAACGGGCGCGAAACGATTGGAAGACACGCTCACGATCGTTCCATGAGCAGTCAATAGCAACCAGTGTGTTCACCATATCCGCGCGACTCAACGGGGTGCGCTCTGAAGGATCGAGCAGCACTGTCTTCTCTTGTAACAAAGGGCGTCGTGTCGAAAAGAGGTTGACTAAGTGAAATTTGGCTAGCTTCTTCGCTGTGCAGCGTTTTGGATTACACTGACCTGCGTGATAAACTAACAGATGCGTGCTCATTTTAGCAGGATTTAATCTTGCGCAGGATGAGATTGTTAAACATGAAAACGCGCGAAAAACCGCACTCAACGCACACAATGTTCATCTTACTGGTCATCGAAGTAAAAGCTGTGCACGGCTTGCTCTCAACAGCGCGCACAAATACGGTACCCTCAAAGTCCCACGCATCATATTTGAGACCAGCACGGGACATAGACGGCATAAGTGGCATATCCGTTCCATAGATCACAGTTCGTGTTACGCAATGACGCTGAGCGCCCTGATGTATCTTCTATGTGCGCTCAAATATACAAAGATATATAAAAAAATATTTGTCCAAAAAAGCCTGCAATAAGAGCTCTTTGGACAGTAACAGGTATTTTGAAGGTGAAGTGACGCCAAATTACAGCGAACAAGACGAGACTACCTTATCGGCAACGTCGCCTGCTGAAACAATTGGAAACTCGTCGGCCTTCATCTTTGAAATATACTCGTTAAGATCAATTTTCTGGCCTTTCATCGAACACTGCATAAACCGCCCCTTTGGAAACACGGCCAACAGCTGCTCGCGACTCTTGATCGGAAATGGCACCTTAGCTTTCTTAAGCTCAAACACTATTTCTGCTTTGAAATTTTGGATTTCAGAGATCGCAGGGTCGATACCATAGTCTTCAAATACCGGATTCTTCGAGGGTTGTTCCGCCATTATTATCGCCTCAACATAACAGATGCACTTAATCGATGTCTATACATCAACCGTTATATGGTTGCACGATATCTACTTAACAGTTTTGGAAAAAAAGCGGCTGAGCCCGAGATTCAACCACTGTTCCAAAATTATAAGTACACTTTATAATCTGAAGGAGGGTACACGCTGTAAAGCGCAGGAATATATCAGGCCTTAGCCCTTCACCTTCCGGATCCGGTCAGTCAAATTCGCTATAGATTTGCTCCATCAAACTCGGCAGGCAGTTCAAGATGTCGCTGTACGAGATGATGCCAAGGATCTCTTGTCCGTTGAACACGGCAAGGTGACTTACGCCACCATTTCGAAACATCTTAGCAGCGTACAAAACAGGCATTCCTGGAGAAACAATAAAGAGCGGCTTGTTAGCCACCTCGCCTACCGCCACTTTGCCTATGTCGACCTCATCGGCAAACAAATCAACGACGTCCGTCTGAGTAATTATGCCAAACGGCTCGTCTTTTTCAAGCGGCGATACTATGAACGCGTCTATTCCTTTTTGAACCATGCGCTTTGCAGCATCGAGAACAAGGGTGCTAGGATCAACCGTCGCCACTTCTTTCGCCATTACGTCCCTGACTTTAAGTCGCTTCATACTTTTCACCAGTGTGTTGTTACACAACTCTGTACATAAAAGCTCGGGTGTGTTTTAGCGGCATAGTCGAAGGAGCCTTACGTTTGTCCAGCTCGTCTCAATCGTCCAACGAATTGCATAACGGTAGCAATATTCCTCCGTAAGCTATATCGTGTCGTGAACTAATTCACCATAATTAATCATTGCAATAGTGTAACATCTTGGTGACTCATTGTGGATAACGGTGTTATAACGTTAGTCGACAAACTTAAAAACGGGGCGGTCGATAGGTGTAGAGAGCGTGTTTTACGCGCGGCTGAAAAAACAAAATACGATGACCAAAAACAAAACGTCAAAAAATACCCCTGCCCCCCTTCACATGGAATAGGAGCGCACTTAAGAGAGCGCCGCGGGCTTTAGTAAAAAACTGTCGGAAGTAGAGAATGCCTGAAGAAGAACCTTCTGTTTTACAACAAATAAGGAAAAGAGAGGTTGAATTAAGCGGAAGAGCAGATCAGGCCAGAAGAGATGCTGAACAGATAGTCGCAGATGCTAAAAAAGAAGCTGCCGACATTTTGAAAAATGCAGAGGTTGACGGACGAAGAACCGCGGAAAAGTGGCATGAAGAACAGTTAGCGAGCGTCCTTGAAGAAGTCGACAAATTACACAGATCCGGTGAGGATGAGGTAAAAACTGCGAGACAGAAAGGGGAACAAAATTTGCCGAAGGCTATCGACAAAATCGTAAACGTCGTGATTTCAGGTTAGATCCCTATGCTTCAGAAGATGGCCAAAATCCAAATCATTGGACCAAAACACGACCTACACAGCGCAGTTGACTTTTTATACAACCTAGGATCGGTTCATTTGGAGGACGCGACAAAGACGATCTCTCCGGGCGATACAATGTTGCGGCGCTCACAGCAAGGGCCAAGAGCTGACGTCGCGAGCGCATTAATCAGGGTTAACGGCATGTTCAATTTGCTGCCCGCCCTGCCTGTGAACGATCAGCTGAAGGCGCAGATCTTTGGTCAGCTTCGGTGGAAAAATGACGAAGAACTTGTGGAGGAGGCAAGTCACGTCATAAGCGAGCTTGAGGCAACGACGAAAGAGCTTGCAACGCGAAAAGGCGACATTGAATTTACCCTCACCAATTTGAATCACTATGAACAAGTTATTGAGAAACTGCAGCCCTTAGAATCTCAAATCCCAATCCTAGAGGGTTTTGAGGTCACTGTAATTCTTATAAGCAGACAATATAAGGACGTCTTGGACATTGTCCGGTCAGCACTCGTTGAGATTACGCACAACCAGTTTGAGCTCATGTCCGCAGACCTCGACGATGCCACAACGGCTGCGGTGACAGTGTTCAACAAGGACTATTCCGAACAAGTGCATTCTTTTATTTGGTCTCAAAACGTCAATGAGGTCCGGCTACCATCTGAATTCTTAGGTAAGCCGTTTGATGAGGTCCTGACGTTAGTAGAGCAACAAAGAAAGCAGCTTACAGCCGAGATGGATGCCATAAATGACGATTTGACAGAACTGTCGAAGCAATGGCATCCAGAACTTGCGGTGCTCAAAGAAGTGCTTGAGGACCGAAACGAAGAGCTTAGTGTTTTTTCTAAATTTGGTGAGACTGACTTTACTTTTGTCGTAACGGGTTGGGTGCCGAAAAAGCAACTTAAGAAGACACGAGATGCTTTGAAAGAGGCGTTTAAAGGAAGAGTCATTGTGAACGACCTCATAGTACCTAAAGAGGAACGCGATACTGCGCCCTCGTTCTACGATAATCCACGACTTGTCAAGCCCTTTGAGTTGCTGAGCGGGTTGATGAGCGCGCCACGATATGGGGAGATTGATCCAACTCCGTTGATGGCAGTATTTTTCCCATTATTCTTCGGCCTTATGGTGGGCGATATCGGATATGGCATCTGCATACTCATTTTTGCCCTCATCATGAGACGACTCTACCAGCGCAGCAACGGCATAAAGCAATTGGCGAACATCATGATCATCTGCTCATTTCCCACCATATTCTTTGGCTACTTCTTCGGCGAGTTCTTTGGGAATTTTGGGCAAATGATGGGCTGGATAGAGCCGGCCACCATAAATGGATTGACACTGGATAGAATGGAAATTATTGTGCCGTTTCTCATCTTCTCGATCGCCATTGGGGGATTTCACGTCCTTCTTGGCCTGAGCTTAGGCATGGTAAACGCCGTGTCACGGAAGCATAAAAAGCTCATGTGTGAAAAAGCTGGTATGCTGCTCACCATAATTGGTATAATATTGATTCTTCTCGCAGCTGTTGCGGTCATTCCAGCTCTGCTTTTGTATCCTGGCGTCGTTATGCTTTTAATGGGAATTCCATTAGTCTTTTATGGCGGAGGGATAGTGGCGGCAATAGACATAATGAGTTCGCTAACAAACATCATGTCGTACGCGAGGCTGATGGCCATAGGTATGGCTTCTGTAGTTTTGGCGCTTGTAGCCAATACGCTAGGAAGCTCAATGGGAATTTTGGCGGTGGGAATTTTGGTTGCAGTTTTGCTTCACGTGGTAAATATCGTTCTGTGTATGTTTAGTCCCACGATCCAAGCACTAAGGTTACATGTCGTAGAATTCTATTCAAAGTTCTTTGAGGGCGGAGGCAGACAGTACGTTCCGTTCAAACGAGGAACGGCAAAATGAGAGCGGAGATGCAAGCTGCGCGCCGCACGATGCTATTACTGATTATTAATGAGGCCCAGATGATTCATAAACGACCCGCGTGCAACGGCGGAGCAATGTGTATACAAGCCAAACGTGCGCACAGATACACTATCCGCAGAGACTACTGTGAATTTTCGAACTCGCTAGCGGTGACAGGGCCCTAAAAACGTGAGTTACAGAAAATGCGTAGGGAGTTGATAAAAAAATGGTCGAACCGATGATACCGATTGGCGCAGGAATAGCTTTTGGACTAGGTGCCCTCGGAACTGGGATAGCACAAGCGAGAATTGGTGCAGCCGGCGCAGGAGTGATTGCAGAAAAACCAGAGCTATTCGGTTTAGCGCTCGTTTTTCTGGCACTACCCGAAACGTTAGTCATTTTAGGCTTCGTCATAGCAGCGATTATCCTTTTCGTTCTAGTCTGACATATGAACGCTTGGAACTTTAAGTGCACGCGCGGAATATACTCGTCTGAGCTCTACAACTACTTTTCCAAACAGTCTCAAACCATTGTTGCAGGCGCTAGTTCCTCTCTTCTAAAAATGGTACTGAATAAAGAAAAAGCCGAAAAAAGGTGCTGATGCAAATGATGTCAGAGCAGTTGACTGAATTGCTGATAGCGATGGAGGAGAGCACTGAGGAACGAATTAACGGGATTATAAAGCAAGCTCATCAAGAAGCCGAAGAAATAAAAAGAACTGCTGAAGAAAAGGCAGAGACTATCAAAAAGTCGTACCTCGACAGTGCAGAAAAATCCTTCGAGTCAGAACGGAACAAACTGATTTACAACGCCAAGTCCGAGATTAAAATGGACGTGATCAAAGCAAAGGATGAGATGATACAAAGCGCGTTTGTCGAAGCCAAAAAAAATCTAGGCGATCTTAGGGATCGTGAAAGCTACAAAGGACGTTTCAAGAGTATGATCCAAGAAGCGATGCACGAACTAAGCGGGGAGAAGGCGCGGCTTCATATCGACGGGAGGGATGAAAACCTCTGCAAGCAAATCTTAGATGAGCTGAATCAGAATTCAGAGATCGTCGTCGATTTAACGTCTGCAGGAGGGTTAAACGTCAGCACCAGAGACGAAAAAGTTGTTGTATTTAATACAATTGAGTCGAGACTCGACAGGGCTAAAGAATTCCTAGAACGACAGATTTTTGCCACTCTTTATGGTGATTAGAGTGGGGTACGAATACGCGAATGCGCGAATCAGGGCTATGAAAAGCCGCCTGCTTGACCGGAAAGAACTTGAGGAGCTAGCCGGCAAGTTGGACATTGAGTCTGTGATCAACCAATTAGAGGAGACGCCGTATCGGGAGGACATAGAGGACGCTAGTGTAAAATATTCGGGTATAGCTTGTGTCGAAGATGCGCTTCGACGGAATTTAAGTAATACCTTTCGTTTGATTCTGAGTTTTGTAAAGGGAGAAGACGCACAGACCCTTATGCAGATATTCCTCAACAGGTGGGATATCCAAAATATAAAAACGATCTTGAGGGGGAAAAACATCCACGCGCCGGCAAACGAGATATTAGAGAGTCTAGCACCGGCAGGCGCACTTGACGACGCGACGCTCGTTGCGCTAACCAAGCAACCAGACGTTAAGGCTGTAATCGATTTACTTGCAACCTGGGGGATCGAGTATTCACGCCCCCTCACGCAGCATTTTATGGAATACAGCGAAAGAAAAGATCTCGTTGTTTTAGAGTATGCGCTAGATAAGTTTTATTACAAAAACGCTTTGGACGTCGTGGCGGGTGAATCGTCCGATGAAGGGATCATTCGCGGAATGCTTACGACAGAAATAGACATAATAAATATAAAGAGTGTTTTGCGGATCATAAGAGACAAAGTCGAAACGGAAGATGTCCAATACTACTTCATTCGCGGTGGAAAAGAGTTAGATATCAACAAGCTGTCGGCCTTAAGCGCAACGCGAACGATTGGCGCAGTTATTAAACAATTGGCCGGCACTTCTTATGATTTTCTCGCTAGTGTTCCCGACGAGTACGTCAAAATGGAGAAGATCTCGGCATTTGAAAAAGAGCTCGATACGTTTCTCTTGCACAAAGCGCTGGTCCTATACACTGGAGATCCGTTAAGCATCGCCTTGGCCATTGGCTATCTGTGGGCTAAGTTAAACGAGATCGCAAATATCCGGATAATAGCCTTGTGCAAGACAGAATATGTGCCAGAACAGGAATTGATGGAGGAAATGGTGTTTGTATAAATTTGTAGTTATTACCGATCCTGAAACTGCACCGGGATTTCGACTCGCTGGAGTGGAGGTGCTCGAAGCTTCTACCGTGGAAGAGGCGAAGAGCTTAATTCCGCCTTTGTTATACAAGGATGATACCGGCATTGTCGCGGTGAACGAGGATTTTATGGCTTCACTCGATGAAAAACTCATTGAGAAAATCGAAAAGACGCACAGGCCGATAATTATCCCCATACCGTCGAGAACGCGACAAATTGATCGAACCGACTACATAGAACGGATGTTGCGCAGGGCGATTGGCTACAATATCGTCGTAAGGAGATAAGATATGCTACAGGGATTCATCTCACGGATTTCGGGTCCGGTCGTTTACGCTCACGAAATGCGCGGGTCAAGATTGTATGATGTCGTGCGAGTCGGTCACGAGCAGCTCAACGGCGAGATAATACGACTGGACGCAGATGAGGCCGTCATCCAAGTCTACGAAGATACGTCAGGACTGCAGGTCGGGGAGGAGGTCGTAAATACCGAGAGCCCGCTGAGCGTCGAATTGGGCCCTGGCATAATATCGTCAATCTATGATGGCATTCAGAGACCCCTGCCAGTATTGATGGAAAAAAGTGGAGATTTCATTTCGCGGGGCATAACGGCGCCCGGGCTTGACCGAGATCGAAAGTGGGAGTTCACCCCCTCCGTGAAGCAAGGCGATACAGTGGTAGCAGGAGATGTCGTTGGAACGGTACACGAGTACCATATTGAACACAAGATCATGGTTCCTCCAAATGTATCAGGTACGGTAACTAAAATAGCAGGTGGAGACTTCACGGTAGAGGATACCGTGTGCGTCTTGGATCACAAGACCAACGTTACAATGATGCAGAAATGGCCAGTGCGAATTGGCAGGCCGTACGTAAAAAAGCTGGATGCCACGTCGCCGCTGCTTACCGGACAGCGCATTTTTGATAGCATGTTTCCGGTGACAAAAGGCGGCACTGCCATGATTCCCGGTGGATTTGGCACCGGAAAGACAGTTTCGGAACAAACGCTTGCGAAGTGGGCTGACACACAGATAGTAGTGTATATCGGCTGTGGAGAGCGAGGCAATGAGATGACTGACGTGCTGACCGAATTCCCTGCGTTGGTTGACCCTCGTACGAAGCGACCATTGATCCAAAGGACCATCATGATAGCAAACACCTCTAACATGCCAGTTGCGGCTAGGGAGGCCTCTATTTACACAGGGATCACCATGGCTGAATACTACCGGGATATGGGGTACGACGTCGCTTTGATGGCAGACTCGACGTCGCGATGGGGAGAAGCGCTCCGAGAGGTTTCGGGGAGACTGGAAGAGATGCCTGGGGAAGAGGGCTATCCAGCCTATCTAGCAACACGGTTGGCGGCCTTTTACGAGCGTGCCGGCAAGGTTGTCTGTCTAGGTGCAGACGGACGCACTGGGTCAATCACAGTCGTTGGCGCGGTGTCTCCGCCGGGCGGCGATTTCTCAGAGCCGATAACGCAAAATACGCTGCGCATAGCTGGAGCATTCTGGGCTCTCGACACGAGCTTAGCGTACAGAAGACATTTTCCCGCAGTCAACTGGATAAACAGCTACTCGCTGTATCTAGACGACGTCCAGGCGTCTTTTGTTGACAGCATCGCGTACGATTGGAGAGACTTGCGCGACAAGACCATGTTTCTCTTGCAAAAGGAGGTCGAATTGCAGGAGATCGTTCAGCTAGTAGGTCCCGATGCGTTGCCAGACACTGAAAAGGCGATCTTAGAAGTAACGAGAATGATACGGGAGGACTTCTTGCAGCAAAGCGCGTTTGACGAGATTGACTCTTTTTGCCCTCTTGAAAAGCAGTACTTGATGTTGAAAACGATCCTCGCCTTCCACGATGCAATGACCGAGGCTTTAGGGAAAGGGGTCTCGCTGCAACAAGTGCTAGACTTACCGGTAAAAACAGCTATTGCGCGCATGAAGGAACAGGAAGAGCTGGACCCCATAAAGGGCCTTATGGACGAGATAAATAACAGTGTGGGGTCTCTGGAGGCAGGAACGTGACGTCCCACAGTTTACTCACGAAAGAGTATAGGACAATTAGCTACGTTTCTGGGCCGCTAATATTCACCGAGAACGTGAAGGGCGTTTCTTTCGGAGAAACTGCCAAGATTACCCTTCCCAACGGAGAAGAGCGGACCGGTCAAGTTTTGGACGTTTCTCAAGAGCTCGCTGTCGTGCAAGTGTTCGAAGGTACGAGTGGCATCGACGATCTAAAAACGCGCGTCAGGTTTACGGGAGAGGCGCCAAAGGTAAACGTCTCACTTGACATGCTTGGCCGGATCTTCGACGGCGTCGGCAATCCCCGAGACGGCGGACCGCCAATCGTTTCAGAAGAGAGCGTGGATATCGCAGGAACGCCAATCAATCCGTACGCCCGAGACAAACCGGCCGACTTCATCCAAACTGGCATGTCGGCTATCGATGGCTTAAACACGCTAGTTCGGGGGCAGAAACTCCCCATATTCTCGGGCTCCGGTTTGCCGGCAAACAGGCTCGCAGCTCAGATAGCCAGACAGGCCAAAGTGTTGGGGGAGGGAGAGAACTTCGCCGTCATTTTTGCGGCGATGGGAATTACCTACAAAGATGCGTCATTCTTTATGAAGGATTTTGAGCGTACCGGGGCACTGGAGCGCGTAGTATTCTTCATGAATTTAGCAGATGACCCGACTATTGAGCGTGTTGCCACGCCAAGGTGTGCTTTATCTGTTGCAGAGTACCTCGCCTACACGCATGACTTGCACGTGCTCGTTATACTCACGGACATGACGAATTATTGCGAAGCTTTGAGAGAGATCTCCACTGCGCGTGAGGAGGTACCGGGCCGCCGCGGCTATCCAGGATATATGTATACCGACCTGGCGTCAATTTATGAACGAGCTGGACGGATCAAAGGAAAAAGAGGGTCCATCACGCAAATCCCGATTCTTACCATGCCCGACGACGATATTACGCATCCTGTGCCCGACTTGACTGGCTATATCACTGAAGGGCAGATCGTGTTGAGCCGAGACCTGTACCGAAGAGGAGTGGACCCCCCAATTGACGCGCTTCCCTGTCTATCTCGACTGATGAACTTGGGGATCGGGCCAGAAAAAACCAGAGAAGATCACCGAAATGTGGCGGACCAGCTCTACGCGTCGTACGCTTACGGCAGGGACTTGAGACGGTTGGTTGCCATTGTAGGCGAAGAGGCGCTGACTGAACTCGATAAGAAGTATTTACAGTTTGCAGATGAGTTTGAGCGACGATTCATATCTCAAGGAGATGAAGACAGAGACATTGAAACGACGTTCGGGATCGGCTGGGATATCCTCTCGATGCTCCCCGAAGAGGAGCTAAAAAGGATAAAGCTAGATTATATTCAAAAATATCATCCAGTTCATAAGGAAGGCTGACGTGGAACAAGTTCACCCCACTCGGATGGAGCTGATCAAAAAAAATAGCCAGATAAAACTGGCTGAACAAGGAAGGGACCTCCTACGCGAAAAAATGGACGCCCTTATTCAAGAGTTTTTTAACATTATGGTGTCGGTTTCCAAATCGCGAGAAGAACTGGACATCGCAGCCGTCGCTGCCCAATGCTCTTTATGCGTCGCTGAAGCAGTTGACGATCTTGTAGCCCTAAAATCCGTTTCTTTTGCAACGAAACGAGCCTTAACGATTGACATTCGGGGAAAAAACATAATGGGAGTTCCTGTTCCACTCGTTGAGCGAAAAACCGTCTCAAAAAGTGTCCTCGAACGGGGGTATAGTATAATAGGAACGAGTGGGCGAATCGACGAAGCGGCCGAGAGGTACGAGACGGAATTAGATCTTATCATCAGACTCGCAGAAACTGAAACATCTCTCCGAAGGCTCGGAGACGAGATTCAAATGAATAGAAGGCGAGTCAATGCCCTCGAGCAAGTTCTCATCCCTGAGCTAAAAAGCCAAGCCAAATATATCAAGATAGCCATCGAAGAGAGGGAGAGAGAGGATCTATTTCGGTTAAAAAAAGTCAAAAAGCTCCTCGAACGACGGAAAGCTGCAAAGAAAAAACTGTCACCCGCTTCTATTGGCGCAGTGTAAGCCTGGCCACCTAACCCGCGACGACTAGTCAAAAACGACGGATTGCGTCTTCTAGGGGCCAGTCGAACAGATTATTCTTTAGCTATTATTGCACAGCAAACTTCATCAACTGCTGTTTTCTCTGGTTTTTCCTTCCTACTCACTTGATTTGCGATTTCTATGATTGCCTGCAAATCTTTCATTGTCAGCTTCGCAAAAGAGATGCCTTCCCACTCACTCCGCTTGATGCATACCCACACCTCGCCGAGGATGTGCTTGAGCACTTCAATGTCTTTTGAAGTGAATGATTTCCACTCTGCCGGCATTTTTCGCCGAATTTTTTCGAGCGCAACTTCAACGGCTTTTTCTTTGTGGATTTGAAAAAGCCGTCTTCCAACTTCCTCATCTTTTGCTTCAGGCATGTCGTTACCCCAACACTATTCTGGTTACGTTAAGATATCTTTTTTGGAAATTAATTTACTTTATCTATCTGCAGACTGAAAATGCCGTTGTTTTTTCAAGTGGGTACCCACTTTTTTAGCCGACTCTTATTAACGGTCTCGCAAATGTTGCCGAAGCAAGCGCTGCGAACAGTGAGCGGTACGGATGATTGGTTCGCCAAATAAGACTTGTGTTAAGCAGATTCTGAAGACGCCGCTTTTATCTTGATCTTCTTTAACCGGAATATATTTTCGCGTTCCATTTCCTCGAGCCTAAAGACAATGAACGCCTCTGCTTCTTTTAAGTCTGGAATAACGCGAAACTCCAGAGCGTTTACGCGACGCTTAATCCGCTCAATCTCCATCAGCAGTCGCTTAACCGCAGTCTCTACTTCGGCGGCTCGTATCACTTTTTCCAAAAGCTCCTCATATGCTGCTGCAGCCTCGTCTATGGCGGAGGATGTCCCGATTATCCCGTACCCTCGCTCATCAATGCTTTGATTGATGGCGGTGTATTCAATTTCTGGAACCACGACGCCCATCAGACTTTTGCTCGTCAGAGCGACCTCCGGCTTGTTCTTCAGCGCAAATGCAGCAGAATAGACTTCCATGACGCCTTCGACCATTTTAGCAACGTCGACCTTCTCTTTCGCGATCTTGTACGTATTCGCTAGATCCATACTCGCATCTTTGGCCTTTTCAAGGACGTCAAAGAATTCTAGAATGAGTCCGTCCCGCTTCATCTTCAGCAGATTGTACCCAGATTCCGACAAGCTGATCTTCTTTTTAATCTCGAGTAGTTCCGACCGAGTTGGTTTTACGTCCCTTAAGGCCATGTGTTCTCCGTATCGAATGTGCTATGGGGCTACGCACTCTCTAAATTTGCGAGTACGATGCGGTGGCACCCCTTGTTAAGAAGCCGCCGGCACTGGTGGTTCCTCTGTCTGTTTTCCGACGTGCGCCGGGTGATATTTCTCAATAAGCTTCCTGTCAATGCGAGTCAATTGTTCCTCAGGTAGCGCCGCCAGCAAATTCCAACCGAGCTGGAGAGTTTCCTCGATGCTTCGATCTTCCTCGTTACCTTGGCGTACGAATCTATCTTCAAAGGCATCTGCAAACTCGAGGAACGTTTTATCACGGTCTGAGAGCGACTCCTTCCCAACAATTGCAACAAGGCCTCGCAGATCCTTACCCTCGGCATATACTGCATAAAGCTGATCTGAAACAGCCTTGTGATCTTCTCGAGTTTTTCCCGACCCTATACCCGAGTTCATAAGACGTGAAAGTGAGGGGAGAACGTTAACCGGCGGATAGATGCCCCGACGATGTAACTCTCGCGAGATTACAAACTGCCCTTCCGTTATGTACCCAGTAAGGTCAGAGATTGGATGGGTGATATCGTCGCCAGGCATGGTTAAGATCGGGATTTGCGTAATCGAGCCGGTCTTTCCTCTTATCCTCCCCGCCCGTTCATAAATTGACGCGAGGTCGGTATACATGTATCCCGGATAGCCACGGCGGCCCGGTACCTCCTCACGCGCAGCACCGATCTGCCGCAGTGCTTCGCAGTAGTTCGTCATGTCGGTGAGGATGACGAGCACGTGCATGTTGTGCTCAAAAGCAAGATATTCAGCCGCTGTGAGCGCGAGCTTTGGGGTGATTAACCTTTCAATGGCTGGGTCGTCTGCTAAGTTTAAGAATACAACGGCCCGTTCGAGTGCGCCTGTTCTCTCAAAGTCATTCATAAAGTGTTGCGCTTCTTCAGCGGTAATCCCCATAGCAACAAAAATGACCGCAAAGGCTTCTTCTGCGCCCAACACCTTCGCCTGCCGAGCGATTTGTAGAGCCAAATCATTATGCGGAAGTCCTGATCCGGAAAAGATGGGTAGTTTTTGACCTCTAACAAGGGTATTCATTCCGTCTATTGTGGAAATACCGGTTTGGATAAACTCTGACGGGTTATCCCGGGCATAAGGGTTAATAGATGCACCCGTGATGTCGAGTCGCTTTTCAGGCACGATTTCTGGCCCTCCGTCGAGTGGTTCCCCTGATCCTGAAAGTATTCGACCGAGTATCTCCTTGGACACGGGCATCTTGATGACTTCACCGGTAAACCGTATCCGTGAGTGTGTATCAATGCCCGCCGTTGTTTCGAACACTTGAATTGCTACCAACTTTTCGGACGTGTCAAGAACCTGACCTCTTTTAATCGTTCCGTCGTCGAGGATAATGTTGACAAGCTCCATATATCCAACCGGCTCTGTTTTCTCAACGAAAACGAGGGGCCCCGCAATGGACGTTATTGTTCGATATTCTTTCATTTTTTCCACCCTACG
>CABECC010000304.1_pt1 | contig 34039 bp, 35 predicted proteins | sample 3132701 | NCBI WGS metagenome assembly CABECC01 (sample SAMEA5534347, study PRJEB31848) | metagenome | biome: tundra; feature: field; material: soil | place: USA | collected 2013-05 | depth 0.45 m
GAATATAATGAGGGACAAGTCCGTACCGGTGTTCGACCAAGATGATGAGGTGATGGCTAGCCTTCTTTGCAATGTCGGAGTCAAGAGGAACTTAGCAAAAGCATTGGTGTACTTAGCAAACGTCAATGAATCGGTTTCCCGCAATATTGAGCTTGGTGCCGGCTTGCGACAACCTGAAGTTAGCATCGCGATGCGCGAAATGAGGGAACGCGGATGGATTGAAGAGTGGGAACAAAAAAAAGAGGGCAAAGGCCGCCCGCTTAAGTGTTACCGGCTCTCCACGCAACTCTGCGATATCATCGACTCTCTTGACGACTCGCGAAAACGCGGCGCACAGCACGACGAAGAGACTATCGCTATGCTAAGAAGTCTTTCACGAACCATTGGAGTAGATAAATAGTTCACTCAGCGTGTGAATTACCTCGTCAAGACCTCAACGGAGGCAGCTTTTCCAGCAAGTGTCGCCACGTGTACCTCGCTGACCTCAACAAAAATGCCGTGTTCCACTACCCCAGTTATCGTGGAGAGCTCTTTCGCTAACTTTTCTGGATCCTTAACAAATCCGAAGTCCGCATCAAGTATGAGGTTCCCTTGATCGGTAACAGAGACGCTGTTTTTCTCAGATTGCCGAAGTTTTACTGTGGCCCCCATTTGATTGACCTCGTTCTGAACGAGCGGACAAGCAACGGGCAACACTTCGAGAGGTACGGGCAGATTCAAACGCGGCGCCAGTTTTGAAGCATCGACTGCAACACAAAACCGCCTCGCTGAGCGGGCAACGATTTTTTCACGCGTATGAGCTCCACCGCCGCCTTTGATGAGGTTAAGGTGTGCATCGACCTGATCAGCGCCGTCGAGGGCGATATCAACGATTTTGTGCTCGTACAAGGTGGTAAGCGGGACACGATGCTTTACCGCAAGCAGCATCGACTGATGGGACGTTGGAACGCCCGCTATGGAAAGCCCCTCGTCAACGATACGCCGCCCCAAATGGGCGATCGCACGCGCCGCTGTGGTCCCGGTCCCGAGCCCTACAACCATTCCGTCTTCGACCATTTCCGCGATTGACCTTCCAGCTGCTTCCTTCGCTATATGTGAGGGCTCCATAGGGGAACAGATGATTGGATCGGGCTTAGGCATTTCGATTTTATCGCGCTTACGCAACAACGAAGCTATTAAGTCAAGAAGCACAATTGACGAATAAGACTGTGTAAGATACGCCACATATCTAAACGGAGGAGGAGAAAATGGGAATATTTGATCGTCTCATGACGATGATTAAGGCAAAGATCAGCTCGTTGCTTGATCGGCACGAGGACCCACGTGAAACACTCGATTACTCTTATGAAAAGCAGCTCGAGCTGTTAACCAATGTAAAGCGCGGCATTGCCGACGTCGTTACGGCGAAAAAGAGGCTTGAACTTCAGAAGGCAAAACTTGAGTCAAACGTCGAAAGCCTGAACAATCAGGCACGCGAGGCAGTTAGTCTTGGACGCGACGATCTCGCCCGTATTGCGCTCGAGCGGAAAAAAGACTCAATGGCGCAGATCGAATCACTCACGGCACAGATTGCTGATCTCGAAAATGAACAGACTAAGCTCGTGAACACCGAAAGGAAGCTTTCTGCCAAAGTTGAGGCGTTCCGAACGAAGAAGGAGACCATAAAGGCGCAGTATTCAGCTGCAGAAGCGCAGGTCAAAATCACCGAGTCTGTTACTGGGATCTCCGAGGAAATGGCTGACGTCGGGATGTCAGTTCAACGTGCTGAGGAAAAGACAGAATCGATGAAAGCGCGATCACAGGCGCTTGATGAACTTATTGACTCCGGTACGCTCGAAGATTTGACGAGCGATCAGACGAAGGTCGAAGAGGAGCTCAGCAAGATTAAGTCGAGCGACGAGGTTGATCAAGAACTTCAGATTCTTAAGCAAGAGGTCACCACAAAGAAGAAAGCCAAGACTGAAGAGACCCAAGAGGCTCAACAATGATAGTGCGCATCCTCGGCGACAACCAGTACGTGCTCGACAGCAAGTATCTCGACAAACTCAATGAGCTCGATAGTAGCTTGGTCGATCACCTCAGCAATGAGGAGGTCGATGAATTCAACAGATGCCTTAAAGAGATGATTCACACCATTCGAGAGAAAGGCACGCCACTCGATCCAGCAGAAATCCGTCCTTCAGATCTGATAGTTCCGTCGCCTGATATCACACTAAAAGAAGCAAGCAGGTTGTTCACAAAAGAGGGCATTATTCCGGACTAGCCACCAACTAAAGCGGCACATCCCAAAGAGGGTACCAACGCTCGAGCTCTTGCTCTATCGGCAGCTCGCGCTGTAAGACTGACCGAAGTCTGAACTCATAGGCGTAATCGCGCTTGTGTTGCTTTGGCTCTACTGGCACAAAGGGATAAAATTTTCCACGTTTGTAACTGTAAATCCAAAAGACACTCTTTTGGTTCCGAAACGGGAAAACCGCACACAGGACCTGTTCGCCATATCCTCCGTCGATAAGCGTTGAGCTCACTGCGTGGATGTCGGAAACTACATTCTCAAACTGCGCGTCAGCAACGATAACCCACGCGTAGCCAAACTCATCTTGCCTGATCTCAAAAGTGGTTTCGCTTATTTTAAGCAACTCTACAATCTCGTTCTCAACCTGATCAAAGTCGCCTGATTCAACAGGCTTGAAGCAGATCCCCGCTTTTCCCGTCGAGCTCAAGCTAAACTCAGTGCTGAGCGTGATGTAGGCAGTTGCCATTGAAAACAAACCGTCCACTTTTGGGGCTATACCCTTCGTCCGTCCTAGCAATGAATCCAAGAATCCCATGACAGTTTGACCATTAGTCGTCGAAATTTTTTACGCACACGGAGAAAGGTGGCTGCGCTTATGCGCCTAGCGATGTTTCATTCTCGTTGCATCGATGATACTACCCGTTTAGTATAGTGGAGCCTTCTGGAATAAAACGAATGTCGCTCAAATCTGCAATGATCTGCCCTGGCGTCGTTACCCCCTCATCGTAAGTGATGCAAATCGTGAACAAATCAGCGATTACTTCGACTTTTATTATGCCTTTTCGCTGTTCAAGGAATTTCACGAGCTCAGCAGCATCCGAATCTTCTCGCAACTCGTGCAAGCGGATTTTTACCCTCTTTACGTGTTTCTGATCAGAGCGCATCTATTTGCCTCGCATGTTGCCTCATCAGTAGATAAAAATGCCCCCCTAGTAAATCTGAGGTCATACTCGTTAGTAGTGTTATAAGGACGGCATTTAAAACACTAGTCGAGAAAACAGACCGGCATAATGCTTGGCCCTGAGGATTCTTAGGGCTGTTTTCCCCTACAAATAGCTATTTACCTCAGCAAGCAAACCGTTAGTTGATGAATGAGACTGAAGCCATTCTCTTTGACGCTTATGGCACCGTGCTCGATGTCGGTACATACCACCGCGACATCACCCAACACGTCGTTCAACAGTCAAAAACGTTGTTTGGCATCGCAACCTCAGTGGACGAGTTCAACGCATACTGGAATAAAGAGTTTGAACTCGCTTTTCACGACGTGATCGCTTACTGCGGCGAGTTTAGAAATATGCGCGATCTCTATGGAATCAGCACAAAGAACGTCTTTCATCGTTATGGAATACATGTGCAGGACGCTTATATTCAGGAGCTAAACTATATCTATAAAAAAATGCTCGATGAAGCGGTTACGATCCTCCCGAACGTCAAAAAGACGCTCGATACTCTCTATGCAAACGGCCTCCGGCTCGGAATGGTTTCAAACGGAGACACTGAGGAGCTTTCGGCCCACCTTAACGGGGTCTCCGACCTTTTTGAAGTGATTATCACCTCCGAAGAGCTCGAAGTCTACAAACCGCATCCACGAATATTCAACGAGACCCTCCAGAAGATGGGCATAGCGCGTGAAAAGACTGCTTTTGTTGGAGATTCAATCATATCCGATATTAGCGGAGCAAAAAAAGCAGGGCTGAAAACTATATGGTACAACAAAAGACGGCGTACTCCAACGCACGGATTGTGTCCTGACTTTGAGATTCGTGATATGGCGGAAGTCTTAGAGATGGTCTAACTCAATACGCAGCAACACTCTTAAAGACCGACTCATTCCCGCTAGGCGCTCTGTCCGGCGAGCTGGGCCTCCATCTCCCGCAGTCGCTCAATCCGCTTTTCAATTGGTGGATGGGTCGACAAAAGGCTCAGTGCAGAGCCTCTCGATATCGCCGGTATAATGAAGAATTGGCTTATGCCCTCAACTTTACGGATGTCCTCCGTCGGAACGCGTTCGATGTAGCCGCTGATTTTTAGGAGCGCACTGGCGAGGTTCGCGGGGTGGGCTGTTATAATGGCAGAGCCCCTGTCAGCTGCATACTCGCGGTATCGCGAGAGCGCACGCGTGATCAAAAAGCTGATTATCCATATAGCAGCGAGTGCAACAAAGAAGATGACTATATTGTTGTCTCTCCGGTTGCCACCTGCGCCAATAAAGAACCAATAACGCATGAGGAAGCCAGCAATCGTCGTGACGAAGCCCGCGACAGTCATAACCAACATGTCCCTGTTTTTGACGTGTGATAGCTCGTGCGCCAGCACGGCCTCTATTTCAGGCTCTTCGAGTCGTTGGAGGAGGGAACTCGTCACCGCTACTACTGCGTGCTTTTGATTTCTGCCGGTCGCAAAAGCGTTCGGAACAGCGCTGTTTGCTATGGCCACCTTTGGCTTTGGCAGGTCTGCCATTGCACACAGGCGTTCAATCGCACTGTGGAGCTCGGAAGCCTCATCCTCGCTAACGATGCGGGCGCCGCTCGCAGCGAGGACTAACCGGTCGGAGAAATAATACTGCGCTCCAAGAAACAGCGCTACAAAGATGGCTACAATCGCGATGTTACGCACGTAAAGTAAGATGATGCCAATGAACGCGACATAAACGAGCCCAAGCAAAACCATCGTCAGCAGCATACGCGCTGAAAGACCGATATCACTGCCCCACTTGCCTCTCATTTTAATTAATCACCTAATTATTCGTATATATCACACATGATCGCTCAAGCTCATAAAGATACCGTCAGTCGGTTTAGTCGTATTACGGGCTGTATTCGCACGTCAGGGGGCGCCGAGCCGCGCAAGGCACAAGGATATATAGATAAGCAGCATGTTAGCTACGAAAGTAGCAAGATGCCCATAGATTACAAAAACGAAGAGCCTGTAGCTGCCATCGATTGGGATGAGTTCCATCCGACGAGTCCGTACGACGTCTATGTGCCGCATGGACCGCCAAGGAAGAAATGGTCGATCGTCCTGGGCCTTTTGCTGTATTTGGTTGGTCAGTTCAGTGTATCACTGTTCTTGCCACCGATCCTCATCGCTATGGGTATAATAACTTCTAGCGAAGAGCTCGGCACAACCACTGGAAGTATTACCGCAGGGACCTTCTGGTTGCTGAACGTCGCAAACATCGTTTCCATTGCACTCATCATAGCAGTCGTCCTCGGTTTCTACAAAGAGAGGCTCTCTTCACTTGGATTTACCACGAATAAACTTCCAAAAGCGCTCCTCTACGGCGTGGTGGGATTCGTTGTTGCCTTTATCCTGGCTGGCATTGTCGGCTATCCTATCCAACAACAGCTCGGCGTCGACCCGACTCAGGAGGCTTTGTCAGTATCTGCCGCCGTTCCGGGGCTTTTGCCCATCGTCTTCTTATCTGGGGTTATAATTGCCCCCATCGCAGAAGAGATCGTGTTTCGGGGGTACCTCTACAAAGCTTTCAGGGATCGCTTCAAACCTTCATACGCAATCGTTCTGAGCGCGGCGCTCTTTTCGGTCATCCATTTAGAGCTGCTAGCCGCTGCCCCGTTATTCGTCATTGGTGTCGTTCTCGCATATGTGTACGAGAAGACAGGCAATCTAATGGCTCCAATTACGTTACACGTGCTCAACAACGCGGTTGCGTTCCTGTTTGTGCGTTAGGCGCCCATCTTACCGCACGAGTTTCGCAATGAAATCACCGACGTGGGCCCCCACCGATTCTGCAACTGGCGCGCACTTTACCCTCATCAAATAGGCGACTGGTTTAAAGGGATATTCAGAGAGCATTTCATAATTAGCCATCCCTTTTGCGATAATAAGCGAAGCTCGGGGCAAAATCTCGCTCAACTCAGTCGAGATCTCATCGAGTTTGATGCCGATCGCGTTTGAACCCGTCGTCAGGACTCGGTCAGCGACTTTGTCTAATCCGAACTCCCAAACATCCTCAATCGTGGCATCCGTGAGGATATAACCTCCGCGTACGACGAGAGTCACGCGCCCGCCAAGCTTACGCAGCTGCTCTATGAGAAGACCGTCGTATACGATCTCTCCGACGTTATCAGCGACGTATACTACATCTTTGATGAGCGCCTTGATGGCGTCCGTATCATCGATGTCTAACCCGTGTTGGTAGATCGTGGCGACTTCCTTTTCAAAATTGTCAGTTGCTACTTCAAAACCGAGTACGCCAAAATCAAAGGTATTCCCAATAATCGCGGCGATGACAGCGCTGCGAAAGGGATCGCGGCTCATTTGAATATTTGACCGAACCGTCGGTAAGAGTTTGACCGCGGTCTCATTGGCGAGTCGTTTCACCTCGCGGTAAGGATCGTCATTGCCAAGCACTCTGTACACAGCTCGGTGCACGTCTGTCGAAAGCAGTGCTATGGGGCCATCAAACCCCTTACTGCACATCGCTTTTGCTGCCGCCTCTTCAGCTTTGAGCTGCGTTTTAACATCGTTCGTTGATAACTTCGCTTCGTACAGCACCCGCGATGTGAGACACGGGATACATTCGGGAAATACCTTCATATCAATCGACCTAGGGCTCACTGCGCCGATGAGTAGAAGCGCTTATCGGGTATAAATGCTCACGTGACAAAGCGGATGAAGGTCGGCGAACTTGGTGAGCGGGCGCTGGTAAAGCTGATAGCTGAGTTGATTGAATGTACAGCAGTGCTCTGTCCAGGGGCTGACGATTGTTCGGCAATCGCGTGCGGTGACCGGTATTTGGTCGTCACTACCGATATGTTGCATAAAAAAACGCATTTTCCACGCGAGATGTCGGGTTATCAGGTTGGATGGATGGCCACAGCCGCGACTTTAAGTGACGTCGCCGCGATGGGGGCAGCGCCTATCGGTGTGACGATGGCCATTGGCATTCCCCGCGATACTGAAGTTGCTTTTGCTCTTGACGTTATGCGTGGCTGTAATGCGTGCTGCGCGCAAAATGGAACCACACTTCTTGGTGGCGACACCGATGAACACGAGGAACTCACGCTCGTCGGCACGGCTATAGGCAGTGTAGATCAGCATAAGATGCTCACGCGTGCAGGGGCGAATGTCGGAGACATTGTATGTGTAACAGGGACACTAGGCATCGCTGCCGCCGGCGTCAGAATGTTGCTCGATAGTCGATATGCAGATAATCACTTTCGGGAAAGTGCTCTTAAGAAATTATTCGAACCGCAGCCGAGAATTGTCTACGGGCAAGCGCTCGCTGATTCGGGCGCGGTGACCGCACTCATTGACACAAGTGATGGGCTCAGTCTCTCGCTGTACGAGCTTTCAAAATCTAGCAACTGCGGCTTCTATCTTCAAGCGGCTGCGCTTCCCATAAGTGAGGAGGCTAAATCGGTAAGTGAGGACCGATGGGATGAATTAACGCTTTCCATTTACCGCGGTGGTGACTATGAACTTCTCTTTACAGCGAGGCACGAACGACTATCCGATATCCACATTCCGTATACCATCATCGGCAAGGTCACGAAATCCGGAATGCAGCTCGACGTCGACGGGATCATGCATGAGCTGAGGGCTGAAGGTTATGAGCACCTATCTGTTTCTGGACCGAGTGGGTAGTCGCCGTTTTATCTCAAACGCAACGGATTGCCGAAGACCTCAGACGAGATTCCAAGTCCGGTGCAGTTGTTGTACAACACTGACGAAAGCAGCCCTATAACCTCACCTTCCTGTATGATAGGGGAACCGCTGTCTCCAGGCATAGGCATATTCCCACAAGGAAATGCAAATCGGTTGAGGTTTTTTCCCGTGTCGATTACTCGACACGCTATGCGTTTATCGTACGTGACAAGTTCGGCTGGGCCAAAGGAGGCTCGGCCTATTGCTGAGAGCGTTGCGTGCTGTGAGGGGACCTCAATTAGCGCCAGATCGTAGTCGTTGAAGAGGCGTATAACCGTGCTTTCGTATCCGTCTACGACGACTTTGGTCCCGACTGCGCCGCTACCGTAGCGGATAACGTGACCTGCAGTGATCGCGCACGTGCGCTCGTTGTACGGGATAATCGCACCGACCGTTCCGCGAATCGCTTTGCTTTTAACTAAGCACCCCTCTGAGATCACGTCTACTCTTCACCTTTTAAGCGTTTGAGCAGTGCTTCAGCACCGGAAAAACCGACGGTTTTTTCGCTTCCGTGCATTATATCGAGATGCGCGACACCGAGACGGGACGCGATCGGTCGCTCGAGCATCCCCCCAAGGATAAGATCGATTCGCTGCGCTTTGCATCGCTCGAGAATAAGCTCGTGTTCCGGAGCGACAAGTACCTCGCATCGGTCACTTACGATGCCGCTCAGTCGTTCGGCCGTGTTAACATCAAAGTCTGATACGACGAGGGCTGGTTCAACGCCGTATTCCTTAAGGAATTTTGTCACGGAAATGGCCCGCGTCGGACCACCGATCACGGCAACCCGTTTTCCAATCATTTGGGGGACTTCGATGCGGTGCTTTGGGGACACATCGTCCAGATCCATTGAGATACTAAGCGCATCGGCTACGTGGGCAAGAAAGCGCAAGGTTGCCTCATAGCCAATAGGGAGCTCTTCTATGATGTATGGCATGTCGAACTGCTTTTCTAACTGCTCTGCGGCATCCTTGCCGGTGACTTCGCAGAGAACCACATTCAGAGCTGCCGAGGCTGCGCGCTCGATCTGACGTACAGTAGCACCTGCCGTGAGAACCGCGTTGACTTGGACGCCGATAATCGCTAGGACACGCTTGAGCTCTCTGAGATCTGGGCCTGCCCTCAACAGGCCAATTAAATTCACCGAAAGCTTGTCATGGGTGTGGGGGGGCTCAACAAGCACTTCAACAAGTCGCCTGAGCGTCTCGCTGTAGCCCGCTCGGTTATCACCTTCAAAACCACCAGCGTCTATGCCTAGTACCTTAGCGCTTGTCTGTACGTCCTTTACAACACTCTCAACGTCTTCACCAATGATACTGGAAGCACAGCACGAGAGCACCGCGATAAGGGCGGGGCCAAACTCGATGTCCAGCTCAATGATTGCGCTTTTAAGTTTATCTCCGGCGCCAAAAATGACGTCCTTTTCATCCATACAGGTCGAATAGACGTTCGAGGTCTTGTCGCCCCGCATACCCAGTATGTAATTGATGTGGTAAACGCAGCCTTTCGGGCCGTGGACCAAAATGACGCTGTCTCTAATGTTGCTAATCGCCTTTATGGCACCGAAGAGCTGACACGTGGCGCGAGGAATCTTAGCTGCACTCTTTAGCAAACCTGCCACCATCCTTTTGCTACACTAGTATGTACCCAACTCGTCGTATAGATACCGGACTTCTCTATAAGACTGATGGCTGCAGTGGCCAAAAGACGGCTCAATTAACGTTTTAATCGCAAAAAAACTGGATTTCGAAAAATTTAAATGTGAAGAGTCGATTTAAACAAGCACATATATACCAAAAATCTCGCAAGAAGAGGGGGGCTATCTATATGACCGAGGCAGAAATGTTAGTATGTACCTTCTGTGGCAAGCCGGTACGAATGAACCCTTTTAATGGCTACACCTTGTGTCCCTTTTGCATAGAAAAAAATGAACACACGGCGAAACACGAGGTATGGTCATCCGAAAGCAAGATATCAAGCTGATAGCTTTTACGCACAAGAGATAGTTTTGGACTTTTAGTCCAGTTGCCCTCAGCGTGACTAAAGCTTCACAGTATAGATAAGATAATGACGTGAAGCGCACGGATCTTCTTATAAACGACGCTCCTTCGGGAATCCAGACACAATTCTGGAGACTTCAGCGTTGTTTTTTCCATAAAAGGCATACAGCCTCAACAGGCTTTTTTTAGAACGGCTTCAGATTAGCAACGCAACAGTTATAAAGCGTCTTTCAGTGCTGTTCATGAAGGGTCGTTCACAAGACCTTAGGAAGGGGGAGTTTCTATAAAGGTTATAGCTATTAACGGCAGTGCACGCAAGGATGGCAACACGGCAATTCTTATTAAGCAGGTGCTTAGCGAACTCGAAAAAGAAGGAATAGAGACCGAGCTTGTTCAACTTGCAGGAACACAGCTCCAAGGCTGTATCGCGTGCTCCAAGTGCAAGGAGAACCAAGATCAGCGCTGCGCTGTGACTAGCGATTCTATGAATGATTACCTCGATAAGATGGTCGAAGCGGACGGGATCATTCTGGGTTCGCCGACTTACTTTGCTGACCTCTCGTCTGGACTCAAAGCACTTATTGAACGAGCTGGTTTCGTGGCTCGGGCAAATGACGACATGTTTCAGCGCAAAGTCGGTGCGGCAGTCGTTGCTGTAAGACGGGCTGGGGCCATCCACACTTTCGACTCGATCAATCACTTCTTTCTCATCAGTCAGATGATCATTCCCGGATCGAGCTACTGGAATATCGGGATTGGCCATGCTGTTGGCGAAGTGCAAAATGATGCGGAGGGCTTGGCGACGATGACTGCCCTTGGCAAGAATATGGCGTGGCTCCTTAAGAAGCTGCACACGTGATTGCTGGAACTCATGCGGACGGTGTAACAGGCGGCATGGCTCGCATTCTAATCATGTACGACACGCGATACGGCTCCACGAAAACCGTTGCGCGGTGGATAGCCGAAGGGGCAGCGAGCGAAGGACACGTCGACGTGGTTGTACGGAACGTCGCCGAAGCTGATCCGGGCGGTTTCGACTTCATCGTGATCGGTTCTCCGATTTACGAAGAGCATCCGCTGCCTAGTGTGGTGAACTTCCTTACCGCAAACCGCGATCAATTAAACGACAAAGACGTGGCGCTTTTCGTTGTCTGCGTCGACTACGGGGCAGTGCCTAAAGAGGAGCTCGTGCATCGGTACGTGGCAGACTTGCAAGCGCGCGCTGAAGGGCGCGTTCGAGCAATCGAGGTGTTTGGGGGATATCTCGACGTTAACAAGCTCTCCGATACGGACAGGAAGCTCATAGAGGATTTTGCTAAACTTATAGGGGTACCGATTAAGCAAGTCAACAAGCTTGATGAACAGAGCGCGCGCAAATTCGGAGCCCTCGTTGCTCACCTGCTGGAGCAGCCTTAGCTTTTGATGACCGGATCAACTCCTTTCTAAATGATACGGTCACTGAGCGTTGATCGAAGTAGTTTCGGCGGCTCGGTCCGATCCAGTCGGAAGATGTTGATAGGGCTTATTATGAACAAGGTGCCAATCGTCTGGTAAAATGGGGCCCGTCAGACTCACGGCTCAGCTGCCACTTGCATAGCGTGCGGTGCTCCACGAACATAATCAAAGAGATTATCTGCTCTGAAACCATTCAAACCACGGCCACAGCGCGCCATTGCGGACGAGTCCTCAAAAGAAAACATGAGTATTACTGACCTCATACTGATCGCAATTCTTATCTCGGATCTTCTTTTCGCTATTACCATTGTCTTTTTTGAGAGGAAAAATTCGGCCGCTGTCTGGGCCTGGCTTTTGGTCCTCTTCTTCTTACCCGTTGTCGGGTTTGTTCTGTACGTCTTCCTTGGTCAGAATTATCGAAAAAAGAAGATGTTTCAAAGTAAGCAGGACGCAGATGAGGCTTTAAGAACCCTTATCGAACAGCAGAAAAGCGAATTGAAAACGCGCGAGATTCCGGCCCTCAATCACTTGTCTAGCGTCTTCCGCCGCATGATTTTGATGCTTATTGAGGACAACGGTTCGATGCTTTCGACGAAACAACCAGGTTAAACCTTACACTGACGGCAGTGAAAAATTTGCTGACCTTGTTGCCGCAATTAAAGGAGCGCGCGATCATGTCCACCTCGAATACTATATTTGGAGGGATGACGGACTCAGCCACGAGCTTAGAGATGTGCTTACTGAGCGTGCATCGGTGGGCGTCGAAGTCAGGGTTTTGTGCGACGGCCTCGGCTGTGCTCGGCTACCGCGAAATTTTTTTTGTAACCTAAAGAGCGCGGGCGGGCAGGTTGCATTCTTTTTCCCTTCACGGATACGCTTTCTGAACCTGCGGTCAAATTTTAGGAACCACCGAAAAATTGCGGTCATCGATGGAAAGACCGCCTTTGTTGGAGGATTCAACATCGGTGATGAATATCTCGGTAAAGTCAAGAAGTGGGGTTACTGGCGCGACGCCGCCGTACGGATTGAAGGAAATGCAGCTTTGGCCTGTCAGCTTCGCTTCTTCTTTGATTGGAACTATGCGGCGAAAGGAGAGCGACAGGTATACCAGCATCGCTATTTCCCTGATATCGCGCCGTCTTCTGGAGCTGCGGTGCAAGTAGTCTCAGGTGGGCCAGATACCTACTGGAACCCAATAAAAGAGGCATACCTTAAGATGATCAATTCTGCGACTGAGTCAGTATATCTACAGACGCCCTATTTTATCCCTGATGATAGCGTGCGCGACGCGCTACGGATTGCAGCACTTTCTGGGATTGACGTGCGGATTATGATTCCGAACCGGCCAGATCATCCCTTTGTCTATTGGGCAGGGCTTTCATTCGTGGGGCTGCTGCTCGAATCAGGAGTGCGAGGATATACGTACGAAAATGGGTTCCTTCACGCAAAGACGATCGTCGTGGATAAGGTCGCCGCGTCAGTGGGGAGTGCAAACTGGGATCTTCGGAGCTTCGGGTTGAATTTTGAGACCAACGCGATTATATATGATGAAACAGTGGCCCGATCCCTGAAAGAGGCGTTCGAAAAAGATCTAGAAACCTGCACAGAGCTGACTCCGCAACGGTATGCTGACCGGTCCTCTACTGTCAAAATAAAAGAGTCAATTTCGCGCCTTTTTTCAGCGTTGCTCTAGTTATTGGGTTTCTTTTGAAGATCGTTTTAACACATAAAGAGTTAGACGGAGGAACGACTATACGTGCGTTGAATGCTTCGCTCTATTCTACCCCTATGGTGTATGAGAGTTTCGATGTTGCTGAGGCGTTTGGCACCGACCAATCTGTGGAACTGCTTTAGCGGATTCAATCTGTGAATAGACGCCAGATTTATCTCGCAGCCACATCCACTTATTGAGGACTGCCTAGTCAAAAAGCCTTGAAATATCCTTATACTACAAGATCCGCATATTAAGAATGGTCACGATTAGCGTAACCTTAGTCGAGCCAGAAGATTATGAAGAGAAAACGCCGCGTGAGAATCCTCACTTTTCGCAGAGACCTACAGATGGCCATGACAGCGTTATCTGAAAAAACGGGACACGACGGGTTTGAGCCGGGCGTTTTTCAGATCGAGCACGTATGTGTGACCATTCCTGACTTAAATCCCGCCTTCGACGGTTACAGGATAGCAAGCATTGCAGATATCCACCTCGGCCAATGGCTTAACCGGAAACGCTTAGACGGCGTAATTGGAATGATAAACAAGCAACACCCTGATCTGATCGCAATTATTGGCGATCTCTTCTCATACGAGGTTGATCGATATTCCACGGAGACGATTGCATCATTTACTAAACTAAACCCAAATGACGTGAGTGTCGCAGTTCTTGGAAATCACGATCACTGGGTAGGGGAGGCAGCAGTTCGAGAGATATTACAGCAAAGCAACATCATCGACCTTAGTAATGACGTCTATACGCTCCGTCGAGGGGGGGCAGCGTTACACATCGCCGGCGTCGACAGCGTTTCCCTCCACAAACATCGCCTCGATGTCGTGCTCAGTAAACTTCCGCCCTCAGGTCCTGCAATCCTGTTGGCCCATGAACCTGACTTTGCTGACGTGAGCGCAACGACGGGGCGGTTTAGTCTACAGATCTCGGGTCATTCGCACGGCGGCCAATTCATCATCCCTTACATAGGAACGTTAGTGAAAGCGCCTCACGCTAAGAAATACCCGCTGGGTCGATATCAAGTCGGCGACATGGTCCAATACACGAGTCGTGGTCTTGGAACCAATGTCTTCTGGATACGGGTCAACTGCCCACCTGAGATTACGGTTTTTACCTTAACTTGCGCAGATGGGGCGTAAATGGAGAACAAGACGAAGCATTATTTACGCAACGTTTCTCGAACCCTTGTGATTTGGGTCGGCGAGGCCGTTGGCCTCCTCCTCCTGGTTCACTTTATTCCCGGACTCAGCGTCAACAGTTTTGCTGCAGCAATTGCCTTCGTGGTGGTGCTAGGAATTGTCAATGCAATCCTATGGCCAATTCTCACCCGATCCACGCTGCGGTTCCTAACTTACACCTTTGGCATAGGAGCGTTGCTGCTGAATGCGTTGCTGGTTTGGCTCACAAGCAAATTAGTACCAGGCGCCAGCGTCGAAGGACTGTGGGCGCTCATCTTAACCCCAATCGGCTTGGCAGCTATAAACGTTATTCTCGCAAGCCTCCTGACGAATAATGATGATGCATGGTATTACCGTAACATCTTAAGCAGGGAGGTCAAAAAGGTGGGGGGGCTTCAGACGGATAAGGTTGGTACAATATTTCTGGAGATCGACGGCCTTGCTGAATCGGTGCTCCGCAAGGCAATCAGCAAGGGATATTTACCGACACTCCCCAGTTGGCTTGAACGGGGAACCCATAACATAACCTCATGGGAAACCGACTTATCCAGTCAGACCGGTGCCAGCCAAGCGGGCATCTTACACGGGCACAATCAAGATCTGCCCGCATTTCGTTGGGTGGAGAAAGAACACGACAACAGAATCATGGTATCCACCGGCCTCTCTGATGCGCCTGAGATTGAATCGCGAATTTCGGACGGGCAGGGACTTTTAGCGAAAAACGGCGCGAGTCGCACAAACCTCTTTTCGGGAGACGCTGAGGACAATATTTTCACCTATAGTCGATTGAGGGAGATGAAACGCTTCTACAGTAAGTCGTGGCTCTTTTTCTACTCGAATTCTTCGAACTTCCCGCGCATTATCGCACTTTTTTTCTGGGACGTCCTCGACGAGTTCTTTGGTCGTGTGCGACAACGCATCTTGAATGTCAAGCCGCGCTTGCGCAAGGGGCTGTTTATCTACTACCTGACGCGCGCCGCCGCGAACGTTTTTTTGCGTGAGACCACTACTGACACGTGGGTCGGAGACCTAATTGCAGGGCGAGCCGACGTAGCTTATGCCACCTACGTCGCGTACGACGAAATAGCGCATCACAACGGCATCGCCGACAGCGCCTCGTTTCGCGCGCTCAAGCAGATAGATAAGCAGTTTCACAGGCTTGAACAGGCGACAAGCTAGGCTCCGCGCCCTTACCAGTTGGTCGTGCTCTCTGATCAAGGCCAATCAAACGGAGCTACGTTTAAGCAGCGAAGTGGCTTCAATCTCGAAAGCCTTGTGAGGGAACTAATCGATGAAGAAGTCAAAGTATTTAGCGCTCTTGACTCAAATCAAGACCACTTTGGCGAGGCCGTAGCTGACCCTATCGTTCGGCGAAAAGAATACGTGGTCCAAAAGGCAACGCCTGTGGTTGACGCAGTCAGACGCAAGCGGCGCAGGCACGCCACACCTGCTGAAGGTGCACAGGTTATCGTATTGGCTTCGGGCAATTTGGGTCTCATCTATCTGACAGATTGGCGGGAGCGTGTGAGCTATGAAGGTATTAGTGGCACGGTTCCCTTGCTGATTCCGGGACTTGTAAGCCAAGAATGGATAGGTTTCGTCATGGTGCGATCGCAGGCTCACGGACCCATCGTCTTCGGCGCAAAGGGCGCGCATTTTCTGCGCGACGACCGTTGCGAAGGAGAGAGTCCACTCGTCAGTTTCGGACCACGCGCTGCGGATCATCTAAGACGCACTGATGGATTTCGTTACGCACCGGATATTCTAGTCAACAGCATCTACGACACCGACAGCGACGAAGTCGCCGCGTTCGAGGAGTTGATTGGGAGTCACGGGGGGTTAGGCGGCACCCAATGTCATCCATTTGTTATGCATCCTGCTGAATGGGATCTAGCCCAGACCGACATTGTCGGCGCTGAACAACTACACGAGTTGTTAAAAGCGAAAATTTAGCCGTGCCGACAAAGCAATAAAAGCGGTTAGCCACTGGCAGTTCGCCGAAGCTACTGCAGCTTGTGATTTATTACAACAGCCCGTATTTCCCAGCGATTTCCTGAAAGGCATCTGCAACGTAGCGCGTCTGATCCCAACTCAAGCCGTACGTATTGAACTTCCACGCCCGCGTCGCTCCGGCAAAAGCCCCGACGATGCCTCGCTGCTTCAACTCGTCACTAAAGAAAAAGCCCCTTCGTTTGTGTGTCCGCGCGACGGTGTCAAAGCTTCCGGTCGTGTCCACTTTACTTAAAGTATGCTTGCGTGGGTATTCGCTGACGCACGTGTTCCCCTTTATGCCGAGGAGCGTGTCTACAACGTGGTTCGACTTTGTGACGTACTCATCCCATTCTTTAACACGTCGTTTCACTGTCGGAAAAGACGCCATCATAGCAAGGATGTTACCCCCCATAAGCGTGCAACCGAGCATCTGAACTTCTTTAACGCCAAACTGCCGTCCAGTCAGGTCACCGATCATCTGCGTCGTGCTGAATACTGTGTCGGCGTACTCGCTCGTCGTTGCCAAAACACCGCTTGGCGCGGGTGATGCCATCGACTTGTGCCCGCTGCCAACGACGAAATCTGCGCCGAGGGCTTTTCCATTAACAGGTTTTATGCCAACAGTATACGCGCCGTTATACAGAAGCGGAACATCATACTGATGAGCTGCCTTCGCTGCCCCCACAATATCGTGCTCGTTTGCGAGTGAGTAGTCGAAGTGATCGAGCATGACGAGTGCTGGTGGGTGACCGTTTTCACGCGTGACCTCTTCGATTTTTTGCGCTACAGCATCACCCATGATGATATTTGCTTCATTTGCGGGGACTTCGCGGACGGTGGCCCGGGCATTTTCGACGGCGAGAAATTCGGTATAGTGTCCGAGAGCTGAAACCAAAACCGTATCACCTTTGTTAACAAGTGCTAAGCAAACGGCTTGAAACGCACGTCGTGCCCCCGGCGTGACGCGCGCTTCATCCATGCCAAGGAACCGAGCGAGATCATTATGGAACTCTGCGATGGGTGGCTTAGTGATTTTATCAAGTCTAAAGGGCTTACGACACTGATCACACGTCGAGTAACCGTCGCCGTAGACGATGAGTGCCTTCATCGCCTCCGCGGTCAAACGGCCTGCGGCTTGGATTGGTTGGATGTTGATGTAGCGCTCCTCGACCTCTCGGATCGGTATATTCCCGGCGATTTTCATTTTTGAAGCTCCTCGTCAAGCTCTTCCAGGGCGTTTTTTGCTCTTGCGAGAGCTTCGCGGGCCTGCGACAATTGCTGCTCATTGAACTTGTGCAAAGGGGCGGTCTCACGAAGCAACACTCGTAAGTCGGAAAGAGCGAAAAGTGCCTCAAATACGTAATCTACAGCGTCATCCATGCGTATACCTGGATAAACCAGACGCTTACTGCTATTAATTTTTATTCACAGAAATGGACTTTGGATAGAGAGACGCCATCATAAATGAGCATCCATCTGCAGAGCGCCTGAATTCAAGTACTGTTGATATTGAGCTACAAACAACACAACTCACAAAGCGGATTTCAGGCGCAGGTACTACAAACTTGCAAGTCAACGCAACTAATCACACCGCGGTATTGATCGGTCTCACTGAAATACATAAATGCTAAATATGTAAAATACCACACACGGATCAAGAGATATCAATTAGAAACTTCGTAAGTCAACACGGAGCGGGGTCCGCCGCATGTATTTAAAAAGACGGTTCGAGGTAGGGCCAAGCAGCGGGCCCTCGCTCTCCAGCATCGACAAATTAAACACTGTAATAGTTATATTTAACGATTTCTATTGCATTTTGAGTTCCGTTTAAAAATCTGGACTAGAAATGACGGTTTTCTATAGCTCAGATACCTTTCTTTTTACAAATGCGCGAATTCAAGCGTATTTCTACGCAAAATTCCCTAAATCGCTAATGCTCCATTGGAAGCAGATTCCAACAGGCGCCGTGATGTCGTTTTAAATAGTTTCTAGCTCTATTTCGACTGCCGCCCCACATACGTCCAGCGAGCGATGCTAAAAAAGTCCATCATGAGCTCCATTTTAATTAAATGACTCTATTTAGTTATAAATTGGTTCAAGAACCTTATTATTCTGCTATTTTTAAAATTAGGGCGCTTCAGAACATTAATTTTGTTTTGACTACTAAACCGTTGCACAGGAAATGACGGAATCCTTTGAGTGGAAGGCTGCGTAAGCTTTGGAAATGCCAAGACGAGAGTTGATTTAGATTTGATGTGACAGAAGTGACCGTTGATCATCAACGAGTCATGCCCAAGAAAGAAGCAACCTGACACTAGTATGACCGGAGGTATGAGTGAATCTATAATATTCATACTGCATTGCCCAGCAGAGACTAGTAGGCACCACAAAGCTAATAGCGATTAATTCCTTTTTAAACGCTATAGAAGCCTTCTATGAAACGCTCATCTAGCGAGTTCATCGAAGACACTAGCTGACCCCCTACCATTACCTCACAGGGGATACACAAGTTAAGCTTATGCAAATGTCTCTTCACGGGAGGAAAACAGTGAAATCACTTGTAGTTTCTAGCTAGAAAGTGGACGACCTAATAATAATTTCTCGCAAACCTACTTTATTACAATAGTGAAGAGTTGATCGAATAAGAAACGTACAAAAACACAAGTGCCTTATCTCTTTGCCACAGGGAAGCGCACTTCTGTTAGTAATTCGCTTTCTGCCACTTCCATAGGATTCGTTAGCCATAGTTCCATAGGGGGGCCGATTACCTCGAATCCGTTTTTCGTAGCATATTCCATTAATGCTGCATAAACAGGCGCTATTTGGTTATACCGTCCTTTATGGATTGCTGAGAGTACATTTTGCGCGGGGAATGTTTTAATCTGGACATTGTTTCCCGCTTGGGCCTCTCCGACAAAGGGTATACCTACCTCAAATTGTATTTCGCCTCGCGCCATTTCTTCTGGGCTGCTGTAATAGACCGCGAATGGAGGCCCTGCTATTTGCAGGCCTTCCTTCATCACCCATTCCATCAGTTCACCTATGAGTCGCCCCATATCGTCGCCTATCGCTCCAACTGCGCCTTTGTTGAAAATGCACGCTGCTCGCATTTCGTCTACCATTTTCAATTCTGGTTGAACCATCATTATCCCCTCAATTCTTGCTCACAGCAGAGGAAAAACTTTGTTATTTTAAACCCTTTCGCAGGGGAGTCACATGTGCTTCTTTATATTCAAAACGCCATATAATTAAAATAACCTATACGGAAAAGGTGATCGTTTGACTATTTGGAAATACAGCGGAAAAGAGGTTTCCTTTGACCAAGTGAGTGGCGCACTCGAAGCTTTAGAGAACGCTTGTCTTCACTGTGGAGAGAAGCACTCTTCTGAGTGCCCTATCGGCAAGGCTAAAGAAGAATTGTATGATATCAAGTGCTCGGATAAACGTCATATTCCCGACGTGCAATTGTAACCGTTTGAGGCACTTAATTACGCCATCAAAACGTCGTAAAAATCACTAAGGGCATGTTGGGGGTCTTTTCCTCCAAAATATGCCCTCAACGTCTCTTTCTTCTCCATCAACCCGCTGTAAGCGACCTCAACTTCTTTTTGAGAGCAAACCGATGTCATGTCCTCGATTATGTGGTTAGCGATAGACTCGTGATTGGAATTATAGAAACTCCCTAAGATGAAAAATTGCATAATCGAAAACATAGCGTGCGTATGTCTATCTTTTTCTTTTGCAGATAATATCAAATCGCTGAAGAGGTGTGATACTGACAACAACATTTGAGAGTGGACGATCCCTTTTGAGAGATCAAGAGCGAGCATGCCAATCTCTCTCAAATATCTGAACCCGCCCAGATATTTACTATCTACATCTATGGTAGTTTCACAGAAAACGCGCATCGCTTCAACGGCCTCACTTGCGGTATTCGTGTCATCGATTCTTATTGCTACCTTGGAAATTTCGAAGAGCTGTTCAAGCACTACTTCGTTCAACCCGTCTCGATGATTCTTAAAGTTGTAAACGGAAACGTCTTCAAGCGCCGTGAGCGCGTCGCTTGCCACATCAATATTTCCCTGCAGCGCTTCTTTTCTGATGATGTCGCCTAAGATCTCGACAAGTTCTGCATTTTCCTTCGGTTGGTTCTCGCTGAGCGCTTTCGTTTTAACACTATCAACGATGTCCTCTGGATTAAAGAAACGCGGAACGCGCCGAAATAGGTTTACAGTCAACAAAAAGCAACATGCAGTTAAAGCCATGCTAAGCGACGTCATAACCCTGATTTGATTAGAGATTGTGACCCCGCTTATGTGGGCTAATGTTATGAAACTGACAAACATTGTCACAACGAAAAACACGATGATGCCCATAATCTGAAAATCTGTGAAAATTGAGGCAAGGAGAAAATGCAACACTTTTGGCGTATATTTAGAAGCTGAAAATTCAATAGCGATGATCAAGATGGAGAAGGTTATTCCAAAGAGCGCGGCAAGACTTTGCGGAAACGAACTCAACAAGAAACTAGCAGCGTTCGCGTCGCCGTAAAACAAGATTCTGGTGCCTAATAGGTCGAGAACAAAAAGCAGAAAAATTAGGGCACCGAGTGCTAAAAAGATAAGGTCGATGCGATTCAGCTTAATGTCTTTCAAACTCATGTTTTCACTCGTTAGAGCACAATGTCGCCTATTCGACATAATTTTTGTTAAAAGCCTCAATTTTCTCGATTAACGCGAGGAGTATGAAAGTGAAGAAGATTAAAAGGGCGAGCTTAACTAAGAACGGTTTAAATGGTTAGCATAATGGAGGTATAAACTTGAGCGAAATTGAAATGTACAAAGGTAAAGCTGTTGATACAAAAACACTTGTCGAATATTCGGCTGATTCGATAGTAAGCAAGACCCTGATCGACACGAAAGTAGGCACAATCACGCTGTTCGCGTTCGATGCAGGGCAGGGTTTGAGTGAGCATGCCGCGCCGTACGATGCGGTTGTACAGATCATCGATGGCGATGCTGAGATTACCATCGGAGGCAACGCTGTCTATGCCAGTGAGGGAAACATGGTCGTCATACCCGCAAACATCCCTCACGCGCTCCACGCCACAGACCGCTTCAAGATGCTTTTAACAATGATTCGCGCCTAAACTCTGTTATAAAATTTCGAGGTACCTCATGACAAACGAAACGAAGGGGGATCCCTACACAGGGGAAGAGACCCCAGAAAGTCAGGAATTGATCGATAAAGTGCGACGACTAAGTCCGGGAGCTCAAAGCGTCTTATACGCAATGCTCATCGAGGAAGGAGAAGCAGAACCAGCACAACGCGAAGGGTTCACCTCCGCCGAGATACATCAAGCATGCGCTGCTTGTAGCTTGGACGACGCAGCTACGCCAGAAACCCTGATTGACGCTGGTATATCTGAGCTTAAAGAACAGAAATACATCGAAGAGCGAGACGGACGGCTATATCTCATTACACGCATAGAGCATGTGCGTACCTTTGAGAAGTCGGTCGAGAGTAGTATGTACGTAGTTCGCCGGTGAGGGTAATTTCGCCTGCTTGCTGAGTCTTTCATCTATGTTCGGAGAAAAAATGGCGGTCTATAGCAAACGAAAAAAGCAGATTCAAGAGCTTATGAGCGCAAAGGGCGTCGATGCGATGCTTATTGCAGGGGCTGAGAACTACTATTACATCACAGGAGATTATCGGCGGCAGGCTCGAATGTTGTTCTACAAAGACGCGGATCCTACTATCATCGTGTTCCAGCCCGAGGTGGAGCAGGTTCGTGCGAGCACGTGGGTGAATGACGTCCGCGGCTGGAGCAGCGTCAACGAGCTTATGCAGAACTTCTTTAACGCGATGCGGGAGAGTGACCTTCGTAAAGCGACTGTTGGTTTCGATACGCACACTGCTCCCGGATTTGAGGTATTTCGGTTCAGAAAACTCAATCCCGAGATCAATATGGTCGAGAACGACGAGATCATGAGCGAGCTTCGCATGGTGAAGTCGGCTGACGAAATTGCGCGTATGAAAAAGACCGCTCACGCCGCAGAGCTCGGGATGATGGCAGCAGCAGATACGCTCGTCGCTGGAGCAACGGAGAACGACGTTGCCCGAGAGGCTGAATACGCCTTGCGAAAGGCGGGTTCGGAGCGTCTGGGGTTTCTCACCTTTGTTAACTCGGGTGAGCGCTCGCTCGGCTTGCACGGATATGTCTCTCACAGGGTTATGAACGCGGGAGATCCTGTCATTGTAGATCTGCACCCTGTCATGGATCTCTATGCATGTGATATGGCCCGCACCTTCGTGTGCGGCGAAGCGGCCGGTGGCATGGGAGCGAAGCCCGTAAGCACGGGGTTCTTCAAGCTTGCTGATGCCTATGATGAGGCCCAGCAGGGGGTCATAAACGCGGTAAAGCCGGACTGGAAAATCAAGGAGGTCACGCAGTTTATGGCTGAGTCCATCAAAAAGACCGAGTTCGGCAAATACGTCGTTCCCGGATACGTCCACGGCGTTGGACTTGAGGCTGAGGAGTACCCCCAACCAAGTCACTACCCACAACACGGTGAGATCGTCCTCAAGGCCGGTATGACCTTAAGCGTTGGGCACGCCGTATTGGCAGCACCAGGCATCGGAGGTTACCGAAGAGAGGACGTCATACACATCACTGATAACGGCTGTGAAGTGCTTACTAGAGGGGACGCTCTTCCTGGGATAATTTAACGCAGTTCTTTGCTTCTTCCCACACTGAGCTCATCCTAAGAGTAACTTTAAAGGTTGCACGAGGTTAGCGACGCTCTTGACGAGCTTAATGTCGTTTTCGTAGCGACGCCCATATTTATGGTATTAAACCTTATGATCAGCTATGCTCAAGGAATCTTTGCTTGTTGTGGAAAACGAGCGATTAAAAGCAGAAAATCAAACGCTGCATGCGAAGCGATCAGAAGAGTTTAACCGATTGCGCGCAGAAGTCGAACGCTTGAAAAAGGATAATAACAGACTGAAGACGGAGAACAAAGAGTCAGAGCGTAAATATCAGCACATCTTAAAAAAGCTTGAGAAATACAAGAAGAAATAGTCTAGACTCTAAGCGATGCTTTGGAGCTCCGTTGGGCAGTGATTGGAAAACGAGGGGGGTCGTTATTGCTTTGACGTGGTTCATCAAAAATATAGAAAACAAGCCCTTTGGCGGGCTTGTTGCTTCAAGATCACTTTATTGGAACCTTTACTCCTTCACAACTTTCTATTAACGGTGCCGTTACTCTCAAAAGTCCATTAGTGAATGTAGCTGTTGCCTTTTTCGGGTCTATGGCGTGCGCAAGCATCCAGCACCCAAAGTATTCGATGTCATCTCTCGGAGCGCTAAGACAAAAGCTGTTCTCAGAGGCTTCAAATTCTATATCCTTTTTGTGCACCCCTGGCAATTCAACTTCGATAGTGTAGTTGTCCTTGTCGTGACCAAGTACGATAGTCGGCACGACGGGGATCCGTTCTATCTCCTCCATCTATAATCACCGCAAAAACGTTCAATTCAAATGCTTAAATAGCTTTTCCGAGCATTCCAGCCTTTCTGCGATGGCGCAAATAAAAGTTCGACCACTCAAATACGCGCGTGATTCTACTCCTCGAGAGACTATACACTCCCAAACCGCTAAGCGCGCGGAAAATCTGAGGAGGGAAAGAGGTTGTATATAAAAATAAGGCACGTAAAAAACGCACTATATCGGCCTATTAAAGCATTTTTCAGCCTGAATTCGATTAAATAACCGCATGAATATTGTGAAAGCTATAAAGGGAGACAAAGACTACATGTGTGCTACCCTCTATGGGTGATGTGGAGAAGAAAATACCAATTGTTAATGATGGAGCGAATTAACGTTTGCTCAGATGTTTTAAGACAAAGGCCTTTGGCTTATAAACACGCCATTAACAAGAGTTTTTTCTTGCCCCACATACCCCATAGAGCCAATTTGATTTTTTTTTAATCTCACTTTTTCTACGAGTTGGCATGACGTAATTTTCGCGTGTGATGGTAAGCAATTATAGCAGGTTGCAGTTAAAGACAAACAAGCTATGCAAAGAGCGACGTGCAGCGCGGTAAGTTGTATTGCCGTGTGCTTGCGCACGTCCAAGCCCCGTTAACAAATCAGACATTAGTAGGGCTCATGCTGGCTTAAGATCCAAGACGTCATAAACCCACTGAGTCCGCTTTTGCCAATCATCCCACAGCGCCTGTTTTGGTATGCTGTACTTTGCGGAGAGCTTATCAAGAATCTCCGTCATGTTCGATTTTTGAGCATAAAGACGGTACATCTCCCGCCTTCTCGCAAAGAGCTGCGCTTTATTGGTCATAATTACATCCCTTCCAGCTGGCGGAATGAACTTCCGCCTTGTTATCAATGACTGACGAGCAGTGTGAAAGTGATCAACCCTCGCCCGAGATATGTATCATTATCCGCATTTTTTCTTGACCCACAGGTCAAAGTGCGGGTGCCTTCCTAAAACATAGTCGCTCGTCTAAGAATAGACCAAAACTGCCTGAAGACGAGTATGACAGCCCAGAGCCAAGCCTAGCTTGACGCAGCTTGTCTGAAAACGCTGCTAATTGTGAGCCCGCACGCTTCACGACGTGCGCCCCGTGGCAGCTCCCGCCAGCATGCATATATAGCTGAACAAGTGAACAATCGCCAAGAAATGGGCACGAAGACGTCGGGAGATACGCGTATCAGCTACGAGTGGATTGCGCTCTCAGTGACCACCATAGGCGCTCTGATGGCGGCGATTGATGCGTCGGCAGTGATCATCGCGCTCCCGACTATTATGGCCGATCTACAAGCAGACTTCATAACGATTATGTGGGTGCTGCTGAGCTACATGCTCATCCTTGCAGCGCTGGTCCCGGTCATCGGCCGGCTGGCTGACATGCTAGGGCGCAAGAAGCTCTACAACCTGGGTTTTATCATCTTCATCGTCGGGTCGCTGCTGTGCGGACTGTCACAGCCACAGTTTCATGGCTGGGATTTAGTAGGCTACCGCATGGTACAGGGCGTGGGCGGCGCGCTCCTCCTCACCAACAGTGCGGTGATTGTGACCGATGCCTTCCACAAAGGGAGGGTCGGGTTCGGGTTGGGGGTAAACGGGATCGCGTTTTCCGCGGGGTTCCTCCTCGGCCCGGTCGTTGGAGGAATACTCACGTCGATTTCGTGGCGATTGGTGTTTCTAATAAACGTCCCAATTGGTATTATCGGCACGATATGGGGCATACTCCAGCTCAGAGAGCCAGTGACGCTTCCTAGCGGACAGCACTTTGACTGGAAGGGAAGTCTGACCTTCACCTTGGGACTGGCGACACTCCTGCTCGCCGTGTCGCTTTATGCCTTCCCCATGACCGCCGCATGGGTCGTGTACGTCCTCTTTATCGTGGCCGCCGTAAGCCTCGCTTTGTTCATCGTAGCGGAACGACGCGCTCCGGAGCCGATGCTCAACCTCCACCTCTTCGAGAATCGAAGTTTTGCCTACGCCTCAGCTGCTAACGGGATTAATGGGCTTGCTAGAGGGGCAGTGCTCTTCGTGCTTACGTTCTTCCTGCAAGGGCCCTACGGCTACGACCCCCTGAAGGCAGGCATTTTCTTGGCCCCTTTCGGTGCCGCCTTTTTGGTCGTCGGGCCGATTTCAGGGCACCTCTCCGATCGGTACGGCGCGCGCTACCTCGCAACGGCCGGGTTGCTCGTCTCTGCCGTAGGGTTGCTCGGGCTCTGCACAGTGGTGAGTGCAACGCCTTATTGGGTCCTCGCCGTGTGGATGGCGCTCATGGGCGGTGGTTCAGGCCTCTTTGCGTCACCGAACATGAACGCGATCATGAGTGCGGTTAAGCCGAGCGAGCGCGGGATCGCATCCGGCATACGGTCTATGCTGATGAACACCGGTCAGATGCTCTCCATCGCCATTGCCTTCCCGCTCGTCCTAAGCCAGCTTCCTGAGACCGTCTTGTACCACGTCTTCCTGTACGGGGGCGGCCTAGGCGGTACGCCTCAAGTCCTGGCGTCCTTCGAGTTCGGCATGCACGAGGCGTTTCTTGTGTCCGCTGTGTTTACCGTGTTTGCAGCGATCATCTCATTTCGTCGTCCGTCCGGTGCACCAGGCGATTCTGTGGCTGCTTGAAAGGAGGAACGTCACAGACATTCGCGCCCTCAAGACGCCTTAGCCGGTTGGCGTATTCGGCGATTTACGCGTCACCGACACGCTGCGTCCGTAATCCTTATAACGGTGCTATCGATGATGCATGCTAGGTTCTCAAACTGCCAGTAATAGGATCCGACGTCGGTGTGGTGGAGAGCTGAAGAGGTGTGAGATGCACGAAGAAGATGATGCAGAAGTACGCTCGATATTGGAAAGAATAGCGAGTTACTATGGGTTTGTTCCCCGAATCTATCAAGAGCTCCAGCGAAACCCTGAGGCATTCAAAGCCTTTTTTTACAAAAACGAGCAGTTAGCAACTGACCGGGCACTGCCTGGACTAACTAAAGAGCTCATCGCGATCGGAGCGGCGGCTGCACTCGGATCTGAATATTGTCTGGAAACGCACGTTGAGGGGGCAAAACGTCTCGGCGCCCTCGAAGATCAGATCTTTCTCGCGATACTGCTTGGAGCTAGCGTCGCCGAGACTACGGCGCTATCAAAATCACTTCGCGCGTGGCAGCGTTGAACTGCGCCCTCACACTTCGCTGTTTACGTGACCGTCACCACATAAACCGTCTGTTCAGTTATAATCTGTGCCGGACTGACATTATTGAATGTGATCGTCGTCGTTCCTTTCGCTAGGCCTTGAAACGTAAAAACAAGGGATCCTGGCACCCCAACCAGATTGTGTGGGTTCGGATCGCTTACAAACACACTGTCCGTCAGCGAAAGTGCTGTGCTCTCGAACTGCGGTTCCCAGTGGTACCCCGTAGAAGGATTTGAACGGAGCGTTATAGTAAAATTTTGCCCCTGCGCCGCGGTCATAGGCTCCCCATGCGTTACGTTTGTAGCGTTCGTTGTTGTGGTCATCGACACATTTTCACTCGTTCGTGTTGATACAGTCGAGGTGTTATTATTATTGATGCTCGATGTGCATCCGGCCACAGTGAGCGTTAGCAGCGCGGTCATCAAGCAAACAACAAAGGCGCGCCCTCTATCCATCATCTAACCTCTGCAGCGCTTAATATATATACTCTGATACAACTGGAGAGCAAGTGTCTGAATCAGTCTATTTTGTCGTTTACAACGCAAAATACCTGCCTGCAACCAGACGGTGGTTAAAGACAGACAACGCAAGAAGACGTGAAGGCAGAATTCTATTAGAACAGCTATCATAGGCGGTATTAGGCCAAATCGTTTCTGTGAAGGAGCTCGATAACTATTTACCGACTCTTGCTCTTTTCATGTTATGCTTTCCCACAAAGTCGACCTCGAGAGCCTCGAAGAGCCTGAAAAAGTCGTCGGGCCTGCGTACACCTCACGCTTTTGTGCATTGCCCGTGCCTAAGTATGAGCTTTCTGAAACTGGCATGCGGACTGTGCATATCAGTTAGTACACGACGAGATGAACTTGGACGGCAACCCCGCTCTCAATCTTGCAAGCTTCGTGACGACCTGGATGGAGCCGCAGGCGACACAACTCGTCATAGAGAACATTCACAAGAACTTCGCCGATCAGTTCGAGTATCCACAGACTGAGGTGGTACACAAGCGGTGTATTAACATGCTTGCCCGCCTCTTTAATGCCCCAGAACTGGTGACATTTGCAGGAACTGAAACGGTAGGATCCTCTGAAGCGGTAATGCTTGGCCTGCTCGCCCACAAGTGGACGTGGAAGAAACGCTGTCAAGCGGAAGGAAGGCCCTTTGATAAGCCGAACATCATCTTTGGTGCTGATGCGCATATCTGCTGGTATAAATTTGCCAAATACTTCGACGTTGAGCCGCGGGTTATTCCGCTCGAGCAGGATAGTTTTACGATCACTAAAGAGGCCGTTGCTGAACTCATTGACGAGGACACCATCTGTGTCGGCGTTGTCTTGGGAACGACGTTTACCGGTGAGATCGATCCGATCGAGGACATTAACGACCTGCTCGTCGAGGTGAAGAGTTCACATGGATGGGACATCCCCATTCACGTCGATGCCGCCATCGGCGGGTTTATCCTGCCCTTTAGCAAACCGCACTTTAAGTGGGATTTCAGGCTGGAGCAGGTAAAATCCATCAACGTGTCCGCTCATAAATATGGGTTGGTATATCCTGGCCTTGGCTGGCTTATCTTCCGCGATACAAGCGATTTGCCTGAAGAGCTTATGTTCTACGTCAACTACCTCGGCGATGAGATGGCCAGCTACACGCTCAATTTCTCTCGTGGGAGCGGAATGTTGCTCGCCCAGTACTACAACCTGCTCAGACTCGGCTGGCAGGGGTACGAGTCGGCCGCTCATGCTGTGCTCGAAACCGCACAGTACCTTAAAAAGCGCCTGCTCGACACAGGGCATTTCGACGTCCTCAACGCAGCTGAGGCCCTGCCCGTTATCACGTTACAGCTCAAGGAACTCGTCGATTTCTCGGTGTACGATCTGTCGGCTAAGCTGCGTGAACGTGGTTGGATCGTCCCCGCCTATACGCTGCCACCCAATGCCGATGGCATTACCATCATGCGCGTCGTCAGGCAAAACTTCAGTCGAGATATGGCGGATTTGTTCGTTGAAGATGTCAAAAAGGCGTATGAGACCTTGCTGGCGCAGCGAGAGCGACGCCTTATTCAGGCTTGTACTGTCCTATCTCCTACGGATATTATTGCTGCTACCAGAATAGCCGTCGCGAGCAAAACGAGAGCGAATTCCTGGGGAGCTAAAGGGGCGACCCCTGCTATAATGATTTGCCGTATCATTGCGGTAAGACCCACACCAAGCAGCAGCGCCAGGTTGATCGATTTCCTCTTCATGTAGCCGACGACCGTCATCAGCAGTTCCAGAACAATGATGGTGTTGAACAGCTGTTGTATTCCAAGTATCGCCGTGTTATCCGCGAAGTAATTAGCGATATTCTGTACTGCAAAAAAAAGCGAGAGGACCGCGATAACGACGAGCAAAACGGCTACAGCACTGTAAAGCACTAGTTCAGAAGCTTCAAAGACTCGGACGATCCGACGATAGCCCTTGGGTGGTTCGGTTACCATCAAATTGCATTAAACAAACAGGTACTTTAGTCTTGCGAAATAACGTAAGCTATCTTGTCCTCACGAGGTTCAGATACGTAGCGTGAAACGCTTTATGGCAGCAGTCTAAACCCGCTGTGCACGGTATCAAACTAAAACTGCTAAGCGTCTCCTCGATTAATGTTGTGAATGATCTTGCGTTTCAGCGGCTGAAGGTCGAGTATCACGTGCATCGGTAAGGCTTCAAGCCTTATTTCGCTGACCGAGGCAGGAAGAGCGCGATTACAAAGCCAAGGAGCATGATCAGAGTAAGTGAGACGAACGTGAGGTGCATACCCGAGCTGATCGTGCTGTCGACGATGCGTTGCGCTTCGGGAATAAGACTCTGGGGGATAGTGGGCGGCGCACTTGTCTGCATATTTTGGGCGTAAGCGTACAGATTCTGTTGTATCTGCTCTTGAGTCGTCGTGTTACTCACGAGCGTGGATGTGCTGATCCCTGCAACGAGCCCGTTGAAGATTCCCACGAGAAGTATGGCGCCGATAAGCGCGGTGCCTACGGAGTAGCCCAAGTTCTTTGCCGTATTGAGAAAGCCTGAGGCATCGGTCTCTTGGTCTTTTCGCGCAGCGGACATAGTGAGGTTGGTCAACTGAGACAGCAGCAACCCCACACCGATGCCGAATATCACTGTGCCAGGGATGATGTCAACAATCTGAGTGTGCTGGCTAAAGACGTCGCGCAGGAGGAACGTGCCCGCCGCGGCTATCAGAAATCCGAGGAGGGTGACTACCTTGGTTTGTAACAAGGATGAGAGTCGCCCCCCTGCGAGCGATAGCACGAAAATTGCAATTGACATAGGGAGCAATGCGACGCCTGTCATAAATGCGCTCTCGCGCAAGACTTGCAAAATGAATATAGGTAACGTAAAAAGCACGCCTGCTAAGGCGGCTTGCTGGATAGCCGAAGCCGCATTGCCCAGAACATAGAGCCGGTTTTTAAGCACAGAGATGTCGAGCAACGGTTCCACGTGGTGATTGGTACGCCGCCTTTGCCAAAGGAGGAAGGCGGCAAAAACGATGAGACCGGTGACTATGAATAACGGCACGAATTGCCAATATTGCGGAGAGCCGAGCAGTAAAATGCCAAATACGAGACAGACGAGCGCGACAACTGAGAGCACGACGCCCCCTAGATCTATGTCGCGCCACGTTAGCGATGGCTTGGATTCACGTAGGTACGATCTCATCAAGATGACGGCAATGACCCCGAGCAGTTCGCCCGCAAAGATGAATCGCCAGCTGGCAAAGGACGTGAGTACTCCTCCGTAAAGGGGGCCGATAGCAGCTCCCATAGCGGCGATGCCTCCCCAGATGCCAAAAGCCGTCAGCCGGTCTTTGCCTTCGTACGCAGCACTGACCATGGTAGTCGTCGCGGGGAACATCAGGGCAGCCCCGATACCCTCGAGAAGTGACCAACCGATGAAGAGCATGAAGACGTTAACGCTGAGAGCGGCAGTAGTCGTTCCGATGCCGTATATGATGACGCCGGCAAAAAAGGTCTTCTCCCTCCCCAAAACGTCCTGGAGCTTACTTCCAGTAAGCATGAAAGAGGCTATCGTGAGCGCATATATAGCGATTAAAGCCTGAATCGTGCTCAAATCAGTGTTTAAGTCCACGATCACGGCCGATATGGAAACATTCATCGCGGAGCTATCGAGAACAATGATAAAGATGGCGATGCACGCAACTAAGACGACGCCCCATTTGAACTGTGAATTCTCTTCTATCGAAAACACCGTGGGCAAATTTTTATTGATGGTAACTAAGTAGGTGACGTACGCGCCGCCGGTTCTTGCGCTATGTAATGCCGACTAGCGTACTAGTCGTCCATCGATAACAGCAGGTTTTTCGCTATATCTTTTGCGTTTTTACTCTGTAATTTCGATTCGAGGACGCGAATAAAAAGGAGTGATGACTGGTTTGACAATCATGCTGCTCGCTCAGTCAGTGTCGTGATAAAAACCTGCACGTTAAGTTCAGTGAGATTATCTAAAAGGGGTTACCCCTATTTTGAATTCACTTCCGTCTCTCCGTTCGCCCCGATGTTCATTTCGAGCGGGTTAAATACATAAAGGTAGATTATAGTTTAGCTTTTAACTGATAGGAGGTGAAAATCAAATGGCTGATGTAAAAAAGAGTTCTATGTGGGTGCGCATAGCTGAGATCATCGGCGGCATCATCATCATTGCACTTGGCGCTGAGGCGTGGCTAAATCCAATAGCGACAGGGGTCGCGCTCGCAAGTTTACTAGCAATCGCTCTGATTATCCTCGGAATTCTGTCGTTCGTGCGGGTCTTTGATCACGGTAGTACCGAATGGCAACGAATCCTCAACCTTATCCTGGCGATCATAGAGATAGTCATCGCCGCGATGATAATCGATAATATCGTAGTCGGGATATTGACTGTCGTCTTCCTACTGGGCTTGGGACTGCTGTTTGCCGGTATAGCGAGCGCGTCGCGCGGCACACCTGGTGCTATCGTCGTCGGTATATTGGGCATTATCGCCGGTTTTATCGTGATAATAAACCCTGTTATCGGCGGTTTAACGATGGTAGCACTCGCGTCAATCTTCCTGATAATCTTTGGCTTAGAGTTGCTAGTATCAGGCGCTATGGGCAGATGGGTGTAAGGGGGTTCCCCTCCCCCTCTTTTTTTATTTTATCTTTGTTTTTCAGTTCGCCGTTGTTTTCATTGAGAGTGAATTAAATACTTAAAAAGAGAGATAATTCCACGTTTTACGAACAGGAGGTGAAGGTCACTTGGCTGAACAAAAAACTAGTAGGTGGCTGCGCATAGGCGAGATCATCGCCGGTATAGTAGTCCTTGTGTTGGGTGGCTACGCAATCGCGTATCCGGGAGTAACTGCTGTGACTCTGATCGCATTCCTTGCAGTCGGGCTTCTTATCATCGCTGGCATTGAATTTGTCCGGGTGTTCTCAGAGGGCATTTCCGGATGGCAACGACTTGCAAACGCAGGTTTTGCAATTATCGCATTTTTATTTGCGCTAGCAGTCCTCGTCGCGCCGTTATTTTGGGGAGGATTGACCCTCGGCTGGCTGGTAGCTTTGACGCTGATCTTCGTGGGGTTAGCGGTCGCCGCGCGTGGCACTCCGGGGATGCTCATCGTCGGCATAGTTGCGGTCATATTAGGCCTTGTAGCGCTGGTATGGCCTGCGATCGGCGTAGCCACGATAGTGTTGCTGGTCGCGATAGGGCTGATCATATTCGGGTTAGAGTTGATAGTATCGGGTCTCTTAGGAAGATGGGTTTAACCTATCCCCCCCTCTTTTTTTTACAGGACTCGTCCACACAGAATAGATGAGTACAAGATTTCACCGGGCACGGATAGACTGTGTTGTTTAATATCTGGCACCTCGCGATTCTGAGGAATCTCGTGCGGCCAACCATAAACTCTTATTCTCATTTCAGAATGTGGAGCCCGGCCCTCGTCGGTCGATCCGAAGTCGTCAGGAGCCACTTTCCGTGGACCCGTTTTTACGTGTACCACGCCGGCTCATCCGCTCCTTGAAAGCCGCTCCAATGATAAGTGCTGTCGCCGCGGCGAGGGCGATATATCCAAGCTCTTGTGTGGTAGACGTCACAAAGGTAATAGTAAGTAAGATGGCAGTAAATGGCGCGCCCAAAGCGAACGCGACTGCGGCTGTCACGATGCATGTGACGAGCAAACCGGCTGGCACGCTTGGGACGAGCATGTTGATGGCAAGGGCTATCATAATGGCAGAGAACATCGTCGGGAAGATTGGCCCTCCGAGATACCCCGCCTTACTCGAGAGTGCAAGGAGGAGGACCTTTAAAATGGCGAAGCCAAAGAGGACCAGCACACCGTATGCTGCCGGGTTAGCGGCTATCGTGTGGATTTCGGCCTCACCAGAGAACATAACTTCGGGGACAAAGTAGACGATGACGGCGATGATCGCGCCCGCAGCCATGATGCGAACCATGAACCGATCCTTGAACACCTTATCCATGATCGTGCCGATTCCCTTGAATGATATGCCGATGAAAATCGCCACCAAGGACCCAATTATGCCAAGAACGATCGCAAAGATCGCGTACGTCAGCGTGATCACGGTGACCGGCGTCATGGGGAGGCTGCTGGCGAACGCCGGAAACCCAATCAACGAAAAACACATGTAACCGATAGCCCCGGCAACCAGGTTCCACGCGAGGAAACGCACGCTCCCTTTTTTATCCTGCAATTCGGTAGCGAAGACCGCCGAGAAGAGGGGGTTCCCAAAGAGGCCGTTGAATGCTGCGGCGATCGCCGCCATCATGAATCCGAGCCTTGTCTCTTCAGCCAGCTTGACCTTATCACCGATCCATTCGGCGATTTCAACCACAAGAAAGGTTAAGGGGGCCTCCGGACCGATGGCCGCTCCGGAAAGCAGCGAGAAGAAAGACGAAAGGAGCGTTCCGGGAAACGTTTTGTAATCAAGTTTCCCCCCCTTTAAAA
>CABECC010000316.1_pt1 | contig 33321 bp, 36 predicted proteins | sample 3132701 | NCBI WGS metagenome assembly CABECC01 (sample SAMEA5534347, study PRJEB31848) | metagenome | biome: tundra; feature: field; material: soil | place: USA | collected 2013-05 | depth 0.45 m
TCTTTGATCTAGACAATACACTGATCGACTTCATGACCATGAAAAAAGCCGCGTCAACGGCTGCAGCGAACGCGATGATTGAAGCAGGACTCAAAGATCATCCAGAAGATCTCGTAAAGAGGCTTTTTTCGTTTTACCTTGACCACGGAATCGAATCAGATGATGCATTCGAGCAGTACCTCCTACAAGAGTACAAAGCCGTTGACTATCGAGTTCTCGCTGCTGCTGTGAACGCTTACTTAAAGGAAAAGTATCTGCATCTCAAGCCATATCCCGGCGTAGTGGAGACTCTTCGTGAGCTGAAACAACAGGGATTCAAGCTCGGCATCGTGAGCGACGGTGTCAGGTTGAAAGCGTGGATGCGGTTAAATGAGGCGGGTTTAGATAGCTATTTTGACGTGGTTGTAACGTACGAGGACACAGGAAAGCAGAAACCCGCAAAAGAGCCGTTTCTGCGAGTTTGTGATGAGCTTGAGGTTATTCCAGAAGAATGTCTCATGGTTGGAGACTGGCCAGAACGAGACGTACAAGGCGGAAGATCAGTCGGCATGAAGACGTGCCTTGCGACCTACGGGCAGCTGCGGCCTGGGAAAGCTGATTACCAAATTGAAAGCTTTGCCAACCTCTTAGACGTCGTGGATCGTTGTAATAAAGAATGAAAGAACTGCTTTGGTTCTCCACGTTGTTTTAAACACTGAGTTCATTTAACTGTCCTTATAGATTTCGAGCACAGAAATCGCAAGTTTTTCTGCGTCGTGTGTGCACATCACCTGCTGCAACACTTCAATGATCTGGCGAAGAGCTGGCTCCGCAGCCTCTTCCGCGTTTAAGCGCCCACGCGGCTGAGTCAGGATCGATGTGACAAATCCAGCGAGGGTCTGGGCAAGCTGTTCTTTCAATTCAAGCGCAAAAGTGCGTAGGTATGAGCCGTCAAGTCGTTTGGCTCTGCTGAGGCAGAAGCTACATGTCGCCCCGTATAGTACCATGTGTCTAAGCTGTGCGTCTCTCCTAGCTCGTTCTACGCTGTCTATCAGTTCTTCGAGCGGTACGGTATGGAGGTAGGCAGCAAAGAGGTTGTAGAGAGCTAGCTGGTTCGGTTTGCCTGAAGTCTGGGGATGAGTCGTTTGCACAATATGTAATCAGTATCTCTATTGATAACTCCACGGCGAGAACGGGTTGAAAGTGAAAAACCTTAGTAATATTTGGTTAGGCTGAGCAATCATCGTCATCATAGTCTCTCAGCGCTTAACGATTTTCACGCGTTCTTCTTCATACCTTTTTACGAGAAAGACAATGAAGGTGCCGCTCAGATGTATAGCTAGTTCGGCATAACTTTTTTGCACTTCGATCGGAAGAGACCCATATCCGTGTCCGCCCATCTTATTTCTAATCGTTGGCAGACCGCCAAACACCTCTTGGATATTGGCTAAAAGACATTCTAAACTTGGGAAAATTAGTTTGTAATCGAAGAGTCTAGAAATCAGTTTTTTTGCAGTTTCGGACTTATCATAAGAGAGGTTTAACCGATCTAACACCGATTTTATCGTGCTTTCAAAAGCCCTGTTTGCCCAGTGGATCGCATTTTCGTAATCATGTAGAGAATAATAATCCAGCGCCTTTGTGAACTCTCTATTTGCACCTTGAAAATCTGCGCTATGTAATAGGGAGATGGGTGCCATCACGATCTCTTGATGAAGATATTGAGAATCAATTCGAACCGGTGTGAAACCTTGCGGCGTTTCAATTATCTCATATCCAAAATTATAACGCTTGAAGATCGCGTGAACCTCATTATTAATTGAATCAAAAGAAACGTCTAGATAATCAACCCCTATTCTACGGTCACTGCCGGCTGCAATCTGCTTAGTTAACCATAAAAAAGCTGTAACAGCCATAAGAAACTCCGAGGAGTTACAGGTCAACAAGTACTCGTTGATTCTTTCCATAGCGGAATTCGGATGCGCGTCATCAAGGTATGGAATTCCATGATGTTCCAGAAGTGCCCTCTCAAACGCATCCCAGCGCTTGTTAGCGGATGGGTAACTCCAACTATCTGGCCCAATGTGTTGGTATTTCCACTTGCCGAGAGTGTTTTCCATTAGATAATAGATCTGCCACCGAAACGGCTCAGAAACGTTATCATATTGATAACCTAATTTAGTCGGGTGCCTTTTCAATCTCTCAATAAATGACACTTAAAAACCTGTCTTTGCCGGAAGCACTGCTAAAAGCATTCCAATTATCTAAATACCCTAATCTAGGCAATGTTATATCTGTTTGCTTTTCCTGACATAAAAGCACAATTACGTGGAATGAAGATATATTCTAAGAGCATCGCGTGAGGCGGTTGTATGTATTATATCGAAGACTCGAAGATAGGCAATATACACTCAAAACCAAATGTGAAGTATCCAATGATCCGCTTACCGAAAAAATATTCTAAGATTATAGGTCAAAGAGCGCACGTTTATCAAACTGATCATGATGGTCAACTTGCATTTTTGGTTGTTCCCTACGCGGAGGAAGGTAGAAGCTCACTCGCTGAATCAAAGCCACGAGTTTCTAAACCAGGTTTAGAAACCACTACCTACCAACGCCTATCCACCATCGAATCTAAAATCACAGAGCTTACATCACTTATTTTAGAAAACACAAGCTGTCTACAGAACCAAATCAAAAAAGAAGCGCCCGAGTCGGGATTTGAACCCGAGTCGGAGCCTCGACAGGGCTCCATGATAGGCCGCTACACTACCCGGGCATGCATAAGCGCAGTAACCGCTTGACGCAGCACAGCTAACTACGCGGGGGATGGATAATAAAGGTTTCTCCTCAAGTTTAGAGCTTTCAGGTGTCTCGAATCGAAGTTGGGTATCTGCCGAATTTCTTGCGGGAATTTGCATTGAAGGCTGTGCTACATCGTCACACTGTTTTAAAACACTGCCACCTTTTGACATGGCTTGGTCGGTAACGATCAAAAAAGCACATTTTCCATCACTTTCAGTTTCAAAAATATCAACAGTTTTTCCGATAGCGTCAATGCATTTTCTGGGTAAGCGGAGTTGCGGATAACTCACCCCCTTTCTCGCAGAAAGAGAACCAATCTTTGATTTTCCGATGTGTTGCATAACGACACCACGTATTAATCAACGATGATTAGTATTATTCAAGCTAGCAGAATAATAACCTATTTGAAAGGTTATCTTTGGGTTTGGTAGGGTAGTTCTGTGGAGGCCACGACTTTAGCCCAAATAACAACTAGGGCGTTCCTTTTTGAGTCTATTTGACAAATGGAGGCTAAAATAGAGTTATCTGTTTTGTGCGGGTTGAGCAGTTTGTATTAGTCCCCGGTCGCCACGCTGCACTCGTCATCGAAGCACTCAGTCATTATAATATCAGTCAAAGCCTCAATAGGGCTCCAAAGCGGGCAGTTCCCTCGGTGTAAAAACAAAAACTTCCCGTTAATCAACCAATGGAGCCGCCGCCGCTAAGTTTCTGATAATCACAATAGGCCCGACTTTTTGCCATCATTAGAACGCCACTCGTGCAGATTTTAGCACCGATTTGCCACTCTTTACCTTTTCTTTCGCGCAAACCCCCGCGAGTAATAGCGCGTCGAGCGTATCCGACTGCTCTGTCACGTCGATTCCGTAGCAAAAAGGGTAGATAATATCGAAAAGTAAGCCATGCGCTTATGGCTAAAGTATGCGAAAATTGAACAAGGTAACTATATGAAAGTGCCCGACGAAATAGCGGTGGCTTTGGTGACAGCAATATGCGTCTTAGGGCTTGCCGTAGCGATCAAGAACGTTTTTAACGTAAACGCCCCTTTCCTCTTTTCAATAGCCGCTCCGATCTATCCTTTTATTGTTTATCTGATCACACGGCCGACTGTAGAAAGATTTAAGCACGAGACACTGCTGTGGAGCGCGGTGATCGCTCTCGTGTCCGTGTTCACGCTCCTTGTTTACGTTGCATGAGTACCGGTTAAAACAACATTACCCATCAAAGCGCCTCATCACCAATTTGACTTCAGCTTCAGCCTGAGCGAGATCCTAGTAGCTCTTTTGTAACCTAGTGACGATGGGGCTTGCCCTGCGATAATGCTGGGGCTGCAACGCTACACTTTTTTAGGGCGCGCATGAGCCGAATAACCGGATATTAACACCGTTAAGCTGTGATTAAGCTTTTATCCATCTGCTTGCATTAACTGATTATTATGCTTTCGATCGACCTATTGTATTACGAAGATTGCCCTCACTACGAAGAAGCTGCTCAAGCCTTAAGGGAGGTTCTTGACGAGGAGGACGTACTTGCCGAGGTACACATGATTTCGGTCTCTCCCGGTGAGGATGCCGAGATATGGGGCTTCATTGGTTCGCCGACCATCCACATCAACGGGCAAGACCTAGAGCCGGAAGTCGACAAGGAAACGCCTTATCAAGGCCATTGCAGGGTTTACGCATACAAAGGGGACATGTTTGAGTACCCGCCAAAAGACATGATACGAGAAGCACTTAAGCGGTTTGCATGAATGAGTCGCGCGCGTGCCAGCAAATAGCTGCGCGTATGAATGCCCTTAGGTTAAGCGGGTGAAAAAAATAGCCCCCTCACCCGCACAGGTTCTCGATGACGGGTATGCGCGAGGACAAATTTCGAAAAAGAATACCGCAAGCTGAAGAAGCACGGGCGTTACTAAACGACACCTCTCTTATCCGTTGTCCCTATCTTGCGAGCTTTAGGAACCGCGAGTTGATCGCAACAATCACCGTGCTCGCCGACATAAGCACCGCACCTGCAGCCGGCGTCAGTATGATGCCAAAGGGATAGAGTATACCCGCCGCGAGCGGTATGGCAAGGGCGTTGTAGCCAGTCGCCCACCCGAGGTTTTGCACCATCTTTCGATATGTGCTGCGCGCCAATCCGACGATGGTGACGGCATCGAGGGGCGTACTCCGCACGAGTATGATATCACCTGCCTCCACCGCCACGTCAGTGCCCGCCCCAATCGCAATGCCCACATCAGCCTGTGCGATAGCAGGAGCGTCGTTGATCCCATCACCGACCATGGCGACAACCAGACCGCGGGACTGCACCTCCTTTACTTTCACCACCTTGTCCTGCGGCAGAACCTCGGAAAAGTACTCGTCAAGCCCCACCTCCTTGGCCACCCACTGGGCGACCTGCCGGTTGTCGCCGGTGAGCATCAGGCTGCGTATGCCCATCTCTTTGAGCGCAGCGATCGCCTGCTTCGATTCAGGGCGAATTATGTCGGCAAGGGCAATGGCACCGGCGACTGCTTCATCCATGACCACGAACACCACCGTTTTGCCCTGAGCGGTTAGTCGCTCAATTCGCTCATCGGTGACTATGAGACCATGCTCCTTCAGGTATCCGGGGCTGACCACCCGTACGACTTGGCCGTTTACCGTGCCTTCAACACCCTTACCCGACAGCGCTTTGAACGCCTCAACCTCCAGCGATACTGCCGCTTGTGCCGATGCAGCTATTCCTTGGGCGATAGGATGCTCAGAGCGTCCTTCGAGAGCTGCGGCGTAAGCCAAAAGGGCTTGCTCGTCAATGTCACCAGTGAAGGTGATGACATCTGTCACGCCAAAACGTCCTTCTGTTAGCGTTCCAGTTTTATCGAAGATGACCGCTTGTATATTCCTCGCCTGCTCGAATGCAGCACGATTTCTGATGAGGAGCCCGTTTTGCGCTCCAAGAGCTGTCGAAATAGCGACGACCAACGGTATCGCAAGCCCCAATGCGTGCGGACAGGCAATAACCATCACTGTCACCGCCCGCTCAAGACTAAAGTCGACGCTTGTGTTGATGAGCAGCTGCCAAACAAGAAACGTTAGCCCTCCGCCGACAAGGGCGATAATGACGAGCGCCAGTGCCGCACGGTCGGCGAGATCTTGTGTTCGTGACTTGCTCTCCTGTGCCTGCTTCACGAGGTCGATCACCTGTGAGAGGAACGAATCCTGGCCCGTCTTCTTGACCTCAACCGTGATGGCTCCCTCCCCGTTGATAGCACCCCCAATGACTGTTGCACCGGCTTTTTTAGTCACTGGCGTTGACTCCCCAGTGAGCATTGATTCGTTGACCGAGGTCTCGCCTTCGACGACCTGGCCATCAGCAGGAACCTTCTCGCCTGGCTTCACGAGGACGCGGTCGCCTACGACGAGCGAGTCCAGAGGGACATCATGCACGCTCCCGTCAGTAAGCAGCTTATGGGCATCGGCCGGCATAAGCTTCGCCAGTTCTTCAAGGGCCTGCGACGCCCCCATAACAGAACGCATCTCGATCCAGTGACCGAGGAGCATGATATCGATCAGGGTGCTTAGCTCCCAGAAGAGGACTCCGCCACTTAAGCCGAACGTGATCGCTGTGCTGTAGAGGTACGCCGTGGTGATGGCGACAGCGATGAGCGTCATCATTCCGGGCAGGCGTGCGCGAAGCTCATTTACGATTCCTTTCAGAAATGGGTACCCGCCATAGAAGTACACAAATGACGCCAGCATGAAGAGGACGTACTGGTCGCCCGGGAAGCGGAGGGCTTGGCCAACGCCTGCGAACTCTTGGATTGCGGGAGAAAGGATGAGTATGGGTATGGTGACGATGAGCGATATCCAGAACCTTCGTCGAAAATCGGTGACATCGTGACCAGCGTGGCGGGAGTACGATGATCTCTTTCCACGCGTCGGGTGGGGCTGACCGGCGTGAGCGTCGCGCCCTGTGTGATTATGTTCGTCCATATGCATCCCCTTATGCTCATCGTGCCCACCGTGCATGTCCTCATCTTTCATTTTGTCAACTCCCAAAGCTTGCCTTTTGCTCACAATATGTTACATAGCTTGCCCTTCCGCAGCTTGCTAATTGATCGAGCCTGAAAGCGCACCCAACGCTTAATATGACACGCTATGCAAATAAGCACACTATAACACCAAGAGCTTACGAGGTTTTACGATGAAAAGATTGTTCCTAATCGGCACGTTAGTATTAGTAATACTCCCAGTTATCCTCGCTGCAGGGTGCACGTTTCCGACGACGTCGTCGCCCACATCTACGCCCAGCTCTCAAAATGTGAGTCAGTATCTTACTACTATGATGCAAGAGCGGAATTTCACCATGATGATGCCGTTTTCATTCCAGCCGAGCCCGCAAACCGGGATGGCCGTTTACAACGGCACGGCGAGCGACAACAATGGTACTTACGCAGTCAGCGTTCAGGCGTGGAATAATGCGCAAACGGCGCAGGCACAGTTCGTAGCACTGAAAACCATGTTCATGGGGCAAGGTTACGCCGTGGTACAAGAGAACGCGACGGCGTGGTTAGGATTTAACGCGAATGCGCGAACGGGGGCAGCAATCGAATACGGCACCTCACCACTCGTGCCATACTACACGATGGTCATCACTGGCAGTGCTGTCGGGCAAACGCCCTTCCAACAGGCTATGTGGCAGCACATGTGGGACGTTGTGCACTCGCAGAACGGCAACGGTGGCGGCATGGGCGTGTACATGGGCGTTGGAATGAATGCAACCATGCGCAACGCAATGCAGCAGGAAATGCAGGAGCACGTGGGCAGCGGCTTTAGTCCCGACATGACGGGCAAGTTAGCTTAATAGACGGAAGTTGTCGAAACTTACCGTTCCCCAATACTCCATATAAACATCATACACGTGCTCAGGCAACGAATGCTTGTAAAACCGCCAATCGAGAGTACCGTTACATACACGATGCAGCGCCAGCGTAGCAATTTTTTGGGTAGGCCCGAGCTATGATAGCGCAGCGTGTTTTTCCTTCGTGATCTGTTTTTTCCTTGCGTATGCCTTATTACCTTCCGTGCGCTACCTAATTTGATGATACTATGACCGACGAAAAGAAAAAAGAGAAGAGAATCGCCATGGAAGAACGAGAAGAACGACGCAAGTATCCCTTCGAGGCAATCTTTACGCCCAAGGTGCTTGAACGGGGCCGCCACTGGATCACCGTTGAGCTGGGGAACGTATCAACGGAGCCCCTCGTCGACGTAAGCGCGACGCTGTACACATATAACACACATGATCTCGACGTTTTGCCAAGCGGCTCTTTTCGTTTCGTGAAAGAGTTGCGCCCTCAAGACACGGAAGTGCTTAACTTTCACGTTTTTGCGAACCACACTGGATGGGTCTATCTGCACGTCACGGCGTACCGCTACGGTGCTTTCGTGAGCTGGTACTCTCCTTATCATGAGATTCGACTCATAGAAGATCCAGCCGAGATCCAGGCCTTTTTCGTGAATCGGCCCTACTGGGCGCTTGAAGAAACAATCGAGACGGAAACGGTCGTGCACGCCCACCGCAACGTGTCGGATCTACGGCTCGAAATCGCCGCAACTCCCCCATCGAAGTCCCACACGCTCATGGACGTGATCGATATCGACTTCGCAGAAAGCGGCACGAAGCGATTTGCAAGCGAGCTCTACGCGAGTGAAGAAGGCATGTACCACCTCACAGCGCGCCTTTTCCACGAACATAAGCTCATAAGCAGCAAGCTGGCATCCTGCTACGTTACGCCCCTTGAAGAGTGAATCTGCGTCTCATCGGTGGGGGCCGCAGTGTGTGTAGGGTCGCTCCTAGCGGATGCCGACACTTGCTCCATTCGACGCCTCTCACCCTATGCGTGAGAACATAAGAGGCACTAATCCGTTGACTTTAATTTGCAGAACTGTACCATACCATGCTTGAAACCGAAGCTAAGGTTTTTATATCCTGGTTGTGGCTAACGTTCGCTACAATGTGGGGAGGTGACGAACTTGATCGAAGACGATGTTGAAGAGTTAAAAAAGCGAGTTGAACAACTTGAGGCGTGTTGTAGAGAACTCCGTGAGAAAATACGTCCTGAAAGAATAGTGCCGGATATTTACAGATTTGACGAAGAACTGGTAAAGCGGCTAGGAGGGCGCGTTTAGAGCGGTGACCCATTCCCCACCGCATCTTGCACTTTTTTTAAAACTACTAGGCAGTCCAGACAGTTGCAAACGAGCGCGTCAAGAAGTTTGAAGAAGTGTCTGAAAAGTGTTGGTAAAGTAGAATCTATCCTTTATCAATTTTCTTTTCTTTCTGAGAGCAATTAATAATCTCTATTAGCTTATCAATAAAACCGATTTGTCCTTTTATTATTTTTTTCTTAGCTAGCTCAATATCGAACCAACCTGCTTTGTCGACCTCGGGAATCTCCTGTATTTTCCTGGAATTTTTTGGCCACTCATAAGAAATTGTATTACTCACAATATTCGTTATATCGAGGTCTTTTTCGAGAGCCCATACATGCACTATCTTTACGCTGGATTGATTTAACTCTCCCAAATCAATAAACTCCCCATCAACTTCAAATCCTGTTTCTTCTTTAAATTCTCTTCTCGCCGTGTCCAGTGGATTTTCATTATCTTCGGGCAGCCCTTTAGGTATCGACCACACGCCATCGTCCTTGTTTGCCCAAAATGGCCCACCTGGGTGAACAAGCATCACTTCAAGTTTCTCATTCCTGAACCTGAATAAAAGGATGCCAGCGCTAAACATAGTCATTTTCTATTTCTCCCTAAGCTCTCTTGTTTTCCTTCGCAAAAGTTAAAACCGGCACGTTGTAATCAAATAGCTTAAGAATCAAAGCTTATCGGTGCCCATTACTGCATATAAATGTCATAAACAGGTTCTGGTCTTGGACTCTTGTAGAAACACCAGTCAACTCCCCTAACACCGTGCGTTAATACGTAGTTCTTATTTGATTGATCCCATCGCAATATGTCGGATTGCTGTTCACAGAATTTTCTCAAATCTCCGTTAACGATGCGAGCACCGCCATACAACAATCTGATGTCTGTGTGCTTTAGCCACGCTTGAAAGGAAAGTTGTTCGAAAACAAGCTTGTCGTTAGTCTCGACCGTCCAAAACGGGCAGCATCGCTTCAACAACTTGTGGATGAAGGGGGCAATAATGTTGCATACGAATTTTGTCTTGCCATGGAAGAATTTCAATAACAGGTTTCCTCATTTTCACAGCTTCCTCAAACTATTCCACTGTCAACCTTGCTATAGTCGCCAAAGGCCGCTGTCCTGTAAACGCGCCGAAAAGCACGATCGCTTTGTAGTTAAGGTAGTGATCGTTATCAATGCGCCCTCCGCTTAGTGCCTTTTCAATCTCTTTTAGCACGTTTTCCACATCTTCCTTAGTCACAATCCGGTTTGTAACGTGCTTGCGCGTTTTAAGCACTTTCGGCATCTCCAAGAAGAGTTCAAATGATTGAAAGCGAGTATCGAAAGTGGTCTTGGTAAGATACTTGAGAAGGTCTCTTGTGAAATAGAGTACTTTGCGTTTTGAATACACGGACTTGTATTTGGTTAGGGCAACTTTACGCACCGTATCCATTGTTAGTTTGCTGATAACGCCAAGCGTACAGTTGCAAACAATCTCAGCCGCCTTGTTCATCCAGTTGCTGCTTTTACGATCAAGGCCTTCTATGCGCCATTTAGTATAATCGATAAGTTGCTTTCGTGAGAACGTCAACTGAAGCGAAGCGAGGTTTTGACTGTTAGCTGAATCGTCTGGGACTGTTGTTGTGGTTTTATCACTAACTAATTCTGACCTGGATGGGTTAGGAGAATTATAAACTCCTTTAAAAGCAAATAAAGCCTCAAAAAGAGGAGGATCTCTCGACAGGGCTCCATGATAGGCCGCTACACTACCCGGGCATGCATAAGCGCAGTAACCGCTTGACGCAGCACAGCTAACTACGCGGGGGATGGATAATAAAGGTTTCTGCGAACTTTCCGGGCGTGCTTCTGCTTCTAATGGTTCCGTTAAATCTGGCGCACTTGTCGAAAGAACATCCGGTGAAGTATGTGCTACATCTACACACTGTTTTGCACTATATCGCGGCCTCAATAGACTCCACTGACGTGGAATTTACAAATAGTCGAAAGACAGAACATAATGTAAATTAAATCACAAGATTATTCTGATACACAAAAAAATGAAAGAAAATACACTAAACCTTGGTAAAATGCAAAAAAAAGACCTGTATCCTACCATATTCCAACGGAAGTCCATTAGAAAGTACGATGTAGACCCCCTCGATGAAGATACATTAAAGGAGATCAGAGATCATGTTCAAACTTTACAACCGTTGCATAAGGACATTAAAATTGAATTTAAGATTTTATCTCCCGATGCTGTTATAAGAAGGACGATGAGAGAAGCACCACACTATATAGCTGTTTTTTCAGAGGTAAAAGAGGGGTATCTAAGCAATGTAGGGTTCATGCTACAGCCGATGGATCTATTTTTTTCCGCTAACGGATTGGGTAGTTGCTGGCAGGGAATCCCTACTCTCAAAAAAGAAGGTTTGGCAAGTTCACGTCTGAAATTTATCATTTTAATGCCTTTTGGAAAGCCCCAGGAAATATTACATCGAACAAAAACTTCCCAATTCAAAAGAAAATCACTCCAGGAAATAAGTGACATTAAAGGTGCAGATGATTTACTGGAAACAGCTCGTCTTGCTCCTTCTGCACGTAATGCACAGGAGTGGTTTTTTACAGGTGATGAACATTTAATTCATGCATATTACCGCAAACCAAGCTTCATCGCGGGACTTTTAATCAAAAAATATCCCCCCATGGATGTGGGAATCAGTCTTTATCACTTGAAATTGGGTGCAGAACATTTTGGCAAGGAAACTGAAATTATATTTGATAACCCGGAGGATAATAATCTCAATGATTATGAGTATGTTGCCAGTTTGCGCTTAACATAGTCAAATTCCCTGATTTATTCTCCAGTGATTTCTACCAATCTTTCGGCTCCGGTTCAATAGTTTTTTTCAGTTCTAAAGCTTAAGAATAATTCTTATGTGCTTCTCGATAGTTGATTGGGGAGCTTAGAGGCGCTAGAAGGAGCCTGTATTAAGCTCCGTTTGATGTGTCTATTTAGTCAGTCAAGACACTCAGATCTCTCTCAATTGGACGAAGCCTCAATAGGGTCGCCTCTTAATTAGCCCGAAAAGCAATGCATACATACGAATGACCGCCGAAGTTAGAAAGCGGCCCAAGTGGGCCAAGAGCAGGTTTCGCATAAGACGCTTTCAACACTCATCGCAGAACTTGAGCTTCACGGTTACATGGAGGCAGAGCGAAAGGGACGTGGCAGGGGCCGAGGCGTCGGTTTGATCTCGCACGTGCTTTAAATCGAAAGGCTTACGAACGGCGAATGCGGATAATATAGAAATGTATGGCCTACATTAGGTTAAGTGACAGGCTGATTAAGTTGATGAGCGCCATCGTGCTCATCATCCTGCTGATTTTTTTCATATGGGGGGTTGGCATATCTTTGGGGGTGCTTCCGAGCCAGCTGTAATAAAGCTGGTGCGCGTCAATTACCTAAACTGCGCGTAGGAAAGCACTGTTAGACGCGCTTAAGGATTTAGTATAAAGAAAGAGGCAAGGTCCTAAAAATGGCTACTAATCTGGATAAAGCCGGAGCGAAGATTAAGAAAATGTTAACGCGCGGGGACGTAGCCGACGATAAGTTCCAGCATAAGGACGATATCGCGTGGTGGATGGGCCGTTATGAGACGCTAATTACGACCGAAGCGGACGCCGTTGTACGAAAAGCGATGGCGAAGCTTAACGAAGCGGTCGCCCTGCGTGAGGAAGGCATTAACTTAGTCGAGCAGTTAGATCGAGATATCATCGAGGCGGAAAGCGAAATAACGCGGCTGGGTGGAGCAGCGTTTATTGAAAAATCAGAACCGATGATCGAAGAGCTAAAAGTATATTTCGATAATTTGTACGAATCGCTCAAGCGCCCACAGTCCGAAGAGGTAGAAAAATAGAATAACAAACATAGAAAAAACGCCCTCTCACGTTAAGGCGCCTTTTCTACTTGCTTAGGAAGCGGCTGCTTATAAAACCGCCTGTTAACTCCCGCTGAGCAAAATTAATAGAAAAAAGCATTTCTAATGGCATAACATTGAGCACCGTTTGCTTTAGATTGTTATCCTACAGTATGGGCAAAGCGAACTCCCATACCAAAAGCTCTTTGACAATCTTTTGGAAATTCCTCTTTTCGTCTCTTGGTTTTCTCTTCAACGTTAAATGCTGATGACTCATACTTAGAATAATCGTCAAACTGATAAGTGTCGGTAACAAACAGCGATTCTGATTCCCCGAAGGTTCTCTTCATAAACATTTCAACACCTTTGATATACCGATCATAGCCCATTAGTTTCATCTGGTCTTCTCGCACACCCATAGTGCAAATTAAACCCGTCTTGATCTTCTTCTTAAAAAGCGTTGAATGGTTTACATCATACACCAAGTACGGAAATATCAACCGTTCCATGAAGGATTTCATCTCACCGGTAACGGTTCCCAGATAAATTGGAGAACCAAAGATAATGGCATCAGCCTCCTCAACTTTTTTGAGAATTGGTGTCAACTCATCGGTTACGGCACATCTGCCATAACTCTCGCCTTCTTTTAATTTGCAGGAAAAACAGCTTATGCAGCCTTTAAAATTGAGTTTATAAAGATGAACGAGTTCAGTCTCTGCTCCCTGTGAAGCTGCTCCTTCAAGTGCACTATTTAATAGCGTTGCGGTATTGCATTTGGTTCTTGGACTCCCATTTATTGCTAATACTTTCACAGATATTGCATCTCCTTTGCAGCGATTTAACAGTTGTTTATTCGCACGTAGGCTTCTCTAACAAGCAACACCGAGTCGATGACCTAATGCCTAAGATTTCGTTTTTTAGTGCCTATGAGCATCCACAAATCGGAGCCTGTTTAAGGCTTCGGTTAAGTATCGCATTTGTTCATCAAAATGTTCAGACATTAATAAATCGGTCGGAGCCTCAGTAGGACTATAATCCAATCAGGTCTTTTTTGAGAAAAAGGAGGAATGGAAGCCTACCTTTCCAGTACAGCTTTCTTCAGGCCCACTCGTGGCCCTTTTCACACCTGTGCTTCTCTTCGTGTTTTGAGTCTTCGTGCGTGCAGGTCATCTCAGCACCACACTCAGGACACGATACGGTGCACTTTATGGTTTCGTTCTTATCGTCTTCTGTCATTGTTCCACATCTTGTTTAGTGATTTGTAATTAAAGTGTAGTGGAGTATAAAAGTAGTGTTTTGAATAAGCCAGCTCACCAAAGGCTGTACCGTTTATCGCTTTAATAAAGTGTACGACACCAGCGACTTTAATAAAAGCAAATACTTAAGTCCGAGCCCCCGCTACCCCCCTTCTATGCCATTCGTTCATCAACCCGATGCTATGCCCGGAATTCCAGCAGCCACCATTACAACCCCCACTAACAATACGCGGGTAGAAGACTCAGTAGTAGTCAAGGGCACGGCCCAAAACATTGGAGGAGACTATTGGCTATGGATCACATTATATGATTACAACGCGAACCGCCATCACCCACAAGAAGGGCCCATTGCTATATCCTCAGATGGTCAATGGGAAATGACGGTATCTTTTGAGAGCAGTGGACGGTATGATATTATGGCACTCGCTGCAGACCAAAACGCCAGCGAAATTCTCTTACAATACCAATCGGCCAGTCAGTCGAGGGCCAATTACCCGGGGTTGTCAGCCATTCCTTCAGGATGTATAACGCTGGCTTCAGTGACGGTCTCTAGAAGGGAGGGCAGCGGATGCTAGTAAAACCGCTACTACACTTCAGAAACCCCGTGCGCTAGGAAGACCCTGCACAACTGCATTGAATTGTGGCGCCGTAACGTTCTACACGACGTTTTTTTATTTCATCCCTTTTTTGAGGCTAACTTATTTTATTTGTTTAGCTCACGAGCATTGTGATCGTGATGGCCATGGACAACGAGTTTATTACCCATTTAATCGGTTTCGGCTCAGCGAAAAAGAGGCAAGGACGTATCTTTACCTCCTCAAATACGGCCCTAAGACTCCTTCTCCTTTGACTAAATCGCTGAAGACGTATCGTGAGGACGTGCACCGGACGCTCACAAGCCTCATTGATAAGGAGATGGTGCGCCCATCCCTCGACTCACTGACAATCTACGCAGCTATCGACCTCGACACTACTCTTGAATCTGCAGTGAAAAAGCGCGAGAGCGAACTCCGTGAGATGGAGGTACGAAAGCGGGAGCTCAAGGAACTGGCATAGCAGCAGCTGTTCAGCCCCACTGATGGGGCGGGCACGTTTAAGATACTTAAGACTGTCAAGGAGATTATCACCACCGCGATACCTATCATCCAATCAACGGAACAGGAGTTCCTGTGGATAGCGCCGAAATCAGCGCTATTGTCGGCCTCCTTGTTCGGTGTTAACGACGTCGTCCAAGAACTTTCGAGGCGTGGAGGAAAGACGCGGGGTATAACGGATATTACACACGACACGATACCGCTCGTGCAAGAGGTCATAGATGTCGGCGAAGAGGTACCTCACGTTAACGGGTACCTTGGACTGTTCTACACCGTCTTTGATAAAAAACACTGTATAAGTGCCATTAACATTGACATCAAGCATCACAAGCCAGATGAGCCGGCAACCATGCTTTACACCGATGACCCTGTATACGCGCGTTATCTCGTCTCTACCTTTGAGCGGTTGTGGCAGCAGTCGACTCCAGCAGAACAACGGATACAAGAGTTATTGAAGCAAGGCCCCTCACGAATTTAGAGCAGGTCGTCTGCCGGCCTTGCATGCGGATTTTGTCCTGCTCTGAAAGCACATCTATAACTGTTACTTTTAGTGAACTGCCGTTGTGGTTGTAAAAAATTAACGCATTAAACGACAGTGGCGTAATTCAAAAATATTTATCGTGACCTAGGGTTCATATTTTGTTTAAAATAGTGAGATCTCAAATGAAACTTTGGCCGCAGAAGAGGTGGAAACAGGTGTTGTTAGGTCTTAATTGTTGCCTTCGTCGTAATTTTAGCGATTTTAGCGGCTGTAGGTGTGTACACTATTTCGGCCGTGAACAAGGACGTTGTGAGCGGAGTAAATGTTATAAATCCTAGCGGAAACAGACGGCACTCGTGGTGTACCAAGAGGGATTAACTGCTTTTCCAAAGGATATATCATATGCGTTCGCGAACGGATTGGCAGAGAGGGGGTGGAGCGTGGAGATCACCACCGCGAGTTCGCAGGCTCATTCTAACCTCTCAAAGTACAGTCTCCTCGTTGTGGGCACTCCCACTTACGGAGGCCCAGGACAGGCTGTCGTTCGCTACATCGATAGGGTGGGTGATCTTCATGGAATTAACACGACAATCATAGCTGTTGGAGGTGGCTCTCCGGAAAGAAGCGCAGATGCCATTAATCAGCAAGTGCGCGCCTCAAACGGCACTGTGGTAAAGTCATTAGCCCAGTCCAGCATGAGTACTCTTATCGGCGTGGTTCCAAGCGGGGGAGCCGGATCTCAGGCGGACGTCGCCCGACAAGCGGGAGCACAGATCCCTCCGTAGAGAAGGGGTAATCCTACCACAGTGACCTAATGCCACTTCCCCCGTGACAATCGTTAATATAAGCGTGTTAACAAAGTTATCACTCCAATCCACCATTCTGAAAGAAAAGCAGTAGCCTCAGTAGGGCAACCCCTTAAATTTTCCGAATGGAAACGCATAACAGACAAGTGACCGATTAAAGTTAGAAAGCGGCTTAAATGGTTGGGCAGTAAGAGTAACATGTACACGGATACTTTTGTACAGTTGTTTAATTTTTAAGGTAAAAATGAAAGATGGAAAGACAGGGGAGCACAAGCCAAAAGAGCCCAGCTTTCTCACAGGTCAAGAAGCTTTGATATATGAAATAGAAAGGGCGTGCGGCCAATTAAACAAGCTTAAGGGATTACAACTAAACGAGCCGCTTTTTCGAGCAGTGGCTGCTGAAATAAGGGCTCATATGGACCACTTAGGGCTAAGCTTGATCGAATTAACGGAACCTTGCGGATAATGACTATCGCTAGCGAGCTCGTTGATATTTAAAAAAGAGAAATTAACCCCAATGCACCCTAAATGATCGCAACGTGAGGCCTACGCACCACAGCCGTAAATAGCTTGTTTGCGGCGTTTTTGCTTTATATTGAGGCGCTGCCAGAGCTTATAGGCACAGAAATCCAGCGATACTATGGGCGAAGAGCAGCGCCTCAACGTGCGCGACGAGGTTTTGGTACTGTTTTAGTTGGTACGCTCAAGTCTCCTGCGTCTCCTTTTTCTTCCTTCGCGGGATCAACCGTCTCTTTGACTTGTTTCTTCGTCTTATCTAAGGTTGCCATAGTTCTTACCTCTAAACGCTGCCAGTTCGCTTTGCCTTTCCCGATGAAAGGCAATTCCTCTGATCTAAACGACCTGCCATAGCTGCGGGCATTATAAACGAGTATGCTAAGAACAAAACATTTTCGTTCTATTCTCGAGAGTTCAGTCAGATGGCCTCTCGTCGAGGCAGTGGCGTCAATATTTTCCTTAAAAGAGCATGTTAATACTTTTTGCATACACACGCTCAATCATAACATGTTCGGTTTCTTTTCAGATGGCGAATATAGCGACAAATCGGGCGTCATTTCAGGCGGCACACCCCCCGGAACTTAATATCGTTCAGCTGCAAAACTCATCTCGCGGCGAGGGCGGCGGTACAGTTCGCAATAGTAAGGGATACGGTCCCGGCCTTGGCGTAGATCACATTTGATATATTGCTTACAGCTTACGCAGTAGGTCATAGTCAATAGTAGGAAAAGAATCACCAGTTACCTAACCGATGCGTATCGTGAAAGTAAGTATCTTTTAGAGGAACTAAAAACGCTTTTCACCCTAAAGTCTTTTATATCGAGTTTACCCTTCGAGAGTCTCGTATTTTGGCGTTTGTCGTAGCAGGTCACGATATAGTCCCAATAAGCTTCTATTACCGCGTTGTCGGTGAAGCACTTACCGACGGCTTTGGTGTTGAAGTCGGCGTTAGACTCGGTGAAGGACTCGGTGAAGGGCTCGGTGAAGGGCTCGGTGAAGGGCTCGGTGAAGGGCTCGGTGATGAACGCGGTGAAGGGCTAGGTGATGGGCTCGGTGAAGGGCTAGGTGATGGGCTCAGTGAAGGGCTAGGTGATGTCGACGGCTTTGGTGTAGGTTTTGGTATGATTAGCAGCACACCTGCCCCATTTGACCCAGCATAATCAGCGTTGCCCTTATACTCTACAACAATGCGATGCTCTCCTGTGGCCAACGCCGAGACGTCGTTGACCGAAAGGTTGTGTACGGCAAAACCGAAATATGTGGAGCTTTGCCCAAGAGGTTTACCATCAAGGTACCAATAGACCACTTGATCATTTAGACCTAGCCCGTTTGACGTGTTCAAAACGCAGGAAAGGGACGTGTTGTAACCGATCATCGCCTCAACCGATCTTACCACGAGCAAGGAGTTTGCGAGAGGTGACGTCGTTTCATTACTGGTTTGCCCACCCCCTAAACAACCACACGTAAGCAGTGCAATTAGTATAAGGGCAATTGCCGAAATAGGCGCTTTTTGCCGCATCGATTACTATTTATTTGCTGCTTTCGTATAAAGCGATTTTTGCTATCATGTAGGGGCGCCACAAGCGACTAAACTAGATCCATCGTAAGCGCCGCCGGTCGGTGTTACGCTCACCGAACCATAAGACATAACCAGAGCGCTATGATCAGATCAGCTTTTGACGGTCCCTTCAGCTCCAAATGTGGTGGATCCGGCTTCTGTGATCTAAACTCAAATCGCCTCTCCTCATCTCGTATAGAGTTGCCTATGTATTTGCACCTATATTCGTTTACACAGAGTGGTTAATAATTACCCAAGTTGACAGTGACAGTTTATTTATGCAGTATTTATGCTACCACCAAGAACTGCGCTACGAACTGTGAAGGCGCGTAGATGTCGTTGCCGAGGTAGTCAATCGTCAGTGTGCCATCCCAGACTTAACTGGCTGGTGTCACGTGTGTAGAGATACAATCCTCCCGCACCACCTGCGAGACTGTTCGGACAACCTTGCCAATATTCAGGTTGTGGTTTCATGATACCCCAAGTTCCCCCAGCCGCTTGATTGTCTATATAGTAGTTCGCCGCCCCACACGGATGCGTCCCGTCAGCGGCATCGACCCAATTTCGGACTTGTTGTTCCGACCCTTGTGCGACCGTATTATTCTGGGGGTCTTCAAGCCATAACGCGGGCATCCCCATGTATCCTGCCCACACGTGAATAGCTGTGGCAATTTTGACCGATGTGGGTGTTGGCGTTGGGCTGACAATTGATGCTGAAGCAGTTGGATTGCAGATGCTGATGCAGATGCTGATGCAGAAGTCGTCGAATTATTTCGAGCTTATCAGTCGGCCTAACAAGCAACAAGTCTCACAATAAGAGCTCAAGGTTTAAAAAAAGACGACCGTACAGTCCAAGTAATCATCGCAAATTAAAGCAGGAAACGGAAGTAAAAGAAACGTTACTTAATTGTCATTGAGCCGACAACCCGGAGCTTACCGCCTTCGAGATAATGGAGTACGACGCTGGCGCCGGGGTAATAGACCAGCGCCTTATCCATGGAAAAGGTCAGGACCGGTTTCCGCCAGTCTCCTTCAACCACTATCCTTTCAAGCCGGGTTGAGAGGAACTGCATCCAGTGCCCGATATAGAGCACCATGCCTTCTTTGAGCGGGGCCGGCCAGTACTTCACCAGCTCGGCTTTCCCGGTGATGATTGTGGCATACTGTACTGCGGGATCGGTCGTAAGGACAAAGCCGCGGTCAAGGTCCTTAGACTCGATATTCTTAAGGGCAAGGCCAACCCGGTCGCCGGCGACTGCAAACTCGGCATCATCATCATGTTTTTGGATGGAGCGGATCTGGGCAGTCTTTGAGGTCGGGAGAACCTTAACCGTCTCATGCTTTTTGATGCTGCCCTGTGCAACGGAACCGAGAACCACTACACCAACACCTTTGACGTGAAAATGGGCGTCCACCGGCATAACCCCTTTTCCCACAGTTTCGTGGGCCTTCTGATGGGCGGTCTGGTTCACCGAAATATCGATCATCTTCTCTCGGAGGCCTATCATATCCTCTTCGAGGACTTCGTAACGTTCGAGCACCGTGTCCTTGATCAGCGGCGCGATCTGGTCCGGGGATATGTAATTCTTGAGGATAAGGTACCCGTCGGACTTTCCTGCGCACTGGAGCATCAGCACGCATTCACCGAACGTTGAATTGAGCTCATCGACCACGAGGATAACGCGGTCTGACAAGGAGACCGCATAGAAGAGCGAGGAGAGTTTTTCCGGGTACCGTGTTGGCTCAATGAAGGTGACAGTTGCTTCGCCCCTTTTCAGGTTATAGAAGGTGATATCAGATGTCGTACCCTTCTTCCCCAGATCCTTTGCATAGTCTGGGGGGGCGAGGACCGCGACTGTGAGGTTGGACATACGGGCTAAGAATTGTCTCTGATGAGATATGAGTGTTTATCAAAATCTGATTCAGAGAAGCGTGTAAACTACGGAGGATCCTATCGAAAGAACGGAAAAGCTACGGATCACTTCAAAGAGATTGCACTTCAACTCTCTTTTAGTCGCAAGGTGCCGGAAGGTAGAGATAACCGTCTGCAAAACTGGCTTCGATTATGTGCAGACAGGCGAGGCGGCGCCCCGCCAACTTAGTTAAAAGAAAACGATCCGTAAAAAGGTTTTAACCTATCCGCAGTTAGGGAAGAAACACATTTCATCCCCCTTGACCCCTCGCCTAAGGGAGTGTCCAAACCTTAATATTCAATTTTGTTTTTCAACTTTACGGGTGAACATATCTGGAGCTAATGGAACGCTGTTCGTGTCAGGGTATGGAGAAGAGCTAGCAGAACCCTATAAATGCAAGACCAGGGTTACGATCATAAGTGAGCGCGCGACCACGCTTGATAACCCTGTGCTTGTGATAGTCTCCCACACAGCAGTCGAAGTAGAAAGAGAAATATTAAATAGACATAGAAGGACGTCAGACCGCTTGAAATTCTGCGTTACGGACCATGGGGGTTTCGGGTCTTGACCAGGATTCCCAAAGGAGAATGATGTGCTAGTCCCTCTAAATGGAATCGCGAGCCGCAACCAACAGCAGGACCGTTTTCGGCAGGCGATAAGCGACCCTCTCGGTCAGGCGCAGCAAATAGGCGCAGCAGATATTGTTGTGGGGATTCCCTTCTACAATGAGGCAGACTCGATTGGTCACGTGTTGAGGACGGCCGCCCAGGGACTAGATCAATATTATCCCGATGCGAAATCGATTATCGTGGCCGCCGGGTCCCCGGCGGGTGGGAAAGCGCTCGAGGCCATCAACTCCACTCGTCTGAGGGAGGAATCCCTTGTGGAGCAGATCGCCTTCACATTCGATGATGACCTACTGGATGGGAAGGGTTGGAGCATCCGCGCAATCATAGAGATCGCGGATCGACTGGGTGGCGATCTGGTCCTGCTGGAGGCCGATCTGGCCAGCCGAAAAAGCAAAGAAGAAGTGCTGGGGATGACTCCAGAGTGGATTCGGTGTTTGCTTGACCCCATCAAGCGTGGTCAGATGGATCTGGTGGTCTCTCGGTTCAATCTGCATTACCCGGATGTCCTCACGCACGCCAGTCTGACGTATCCGCTGCTCAGTTCAGTGTACAACTCCCCGGTCTATTCTCTCAGGGGCGGCCTCCGGGGCATCGCCCACCAACTGCTTCGGGTTTATCGGGATAAAGCACGCCGCAACTGGAACGCAACTACCAGCGGACATGGGATAGACGCCTGGATGGTCACCAACGCTATCGTCACCAACGCCAGGATAGGCGAAGCCAACCTCGGAGTGAAGATCCATAAAGAATCGGGAGGGAAGCGGGGACTGGTGTTCCGGCAAGTGACCCGATCGTTGTTCGATCAAATTCTCAAAGACCAGAATTGGTGGCAATCGACTGAAATCACTGAAGAGCCGCCTATTCTGAAACGATTACCGACAGTCTGCGTTCGGAAATCACACCGGCCTTTGGCTTCAGAGACGACTGCCGATGTGCTGATGGCCGAATACCAGGAGGGTTTCAACGAATTCCATTGGCTGTACGATAAGATATTCCCAGCTGAGATCTACCGGCAACTGGAGAAGATGGCAGACGTCCAAGCGAAGGAGTTCACATTCTCAGCTGGCCTGTGGACAACCATCCTGTATACTATGCTTTTGGCCTATGCCTTCAATCGAGACTTTACCCAGGATGACCTGGGCGATTCGGTCATTCCCTTGTATGCCGGGTTCACTGGTAGCAACTTGATCGAAATCGAAGCGCTGAGGACTGAACTAGAGTCGACTGTTCCTTTGAATGCCAGCCATCTCATTTCCATCGAAGCTGAGTCGCGGACTGAAGCACTGGTGAATGAGTTCCTCGTGCAGAGGCCGACATTCACGGCGGCATGGCAGGAGCAGGCCGAAGCGCTCAAACCGCCGGTGCCCCCGGTGACCTATCGGGAGTTCATACCCGGAGTGCCTCTGGTTGTTCCGTCACAGTTGGTAGCCCCCGACGGCGAGATCGTCACGGCAAACGATGTCTATGATTCGGTGTTTGACAGACACCGCCAGGAATTCGAGCATTTCGTCTATGGGCGGCTAGGAGTCCGGCGCGATGCCGGCTCTCAGGAAACGTCTCTTGCGGTCCGCAAATTCCTCCTCTCGGTAGAGAACCGCCTGTTCCCCGATATCGATCTTTCGACCATCGAAGGCACTCAGAAGGTGGTCGACGCCATTTTTGCCGACTGCCCCCATCAGGAGGCCTTCTCCCTCGTTCCCGAAATGATATCAGCGATACTGGCGCAGATGCCGCCGACGGTTCTGCCGATCAAACTCGGTTTTGAGACGCTGGATGAACTCCTGCAAAATTACGATCCCCGGGACGTTCTGGCCCTGGCAAGCTGGGTAGAGGATCGGGACTACGTCGAGGGACTCTGGGGCTTCATTCGGGAGGCCATTCGTTCTGAACATGCTGGCCCCTGCGATATAAAGTCGCTCGTGGTAAATGGCGATGATTTCCCGTCGCTCGCGGAGATGCAGGATTCTTCTGCCCTCGATAAACTAGGCTCCAGCATTTTAGTGACCAGCCTTCATAAGGGGATGGGTGGTGAATTCCCCCGGCTACGGTACCTGACGACCATAGTCAAGAATATCGTCGAGGCTGAAATGTTCGGTCAGGTATGGCAGAAATTTGCTTCGGAACGAAAGGACTTTGGCCTGAAGGTCATCGAGTCGATTGAGGGACACTGGGGAAGAAACCCTCTCTCGGCGCACTGTATATTCGAAGCCGCCATCCACCAGTCAGTGGCCACGCGCCTGCGCCAGATGGCTGAGGCCATCGCCACGAAGAATCCGGGCAATAAGGATCGATTGGCGCTAGCGGATGATCTTAGATCGGTAGCCGATTCCTATCATCTGGCATTGTCGCTCCCCGATGGCGGCTTTGTGACGTGCTCTGCGTGGTCTTGGGCGAGCTATAGCTTTAAAGGGGGCCGGGCTTCCCCCCCACCCTTCTCAGCGCACGTTGAGAGGGACTGGGCATCCCGGGAGTTCCTCCTTGAATACTTCAAGGCTGTCGGAGGGGATATCGAAGACGTGGCGGAGAAGGTTACCGAGTTGATGGGGCAGGGAAGGGCACAGGAAGATTTGGCGCAACTGGTGCTGGGAACGGAAAAGGAAGCCAGCGAAATTATGCCCAAAGCAAAAGCAGGTCCCATCGAAGGGCAGCCTCCGGCCGGAATGCTGAAGCGGTATGCGCATAATCCGGTGCTCAAGCCGATCAAAAACCATCCCTGGGAATCCAAATATGTGCTCAACGCGGGCGCTATCAAATTGGATGGCAAGTTCTATCTGGTTTACCGCGCATTCGGCGAAGACAACGTCTCGCGGCTAGGCCTCGCCATCAGCGACGATGGATTCAGATTCACACACCGGCTCGATCATCCCATCTTTGAGCCGGAGGAAAAAGCGGACCCTCAAGGGTGCGAGGATCCTCGTCTGACACGGATAGGGGATCGTATTTACATGACCTATACTGCCTACGATGGCATAACGGCCCAAGTCGCCTTAGCGTCGATTCCAGTAAATGCGTTTCTGCATGGACGCTGGAAAGCCTGGAAGAGACACGGCATGGTTTTCCCTGGAATTAGCAACAAAGATGCCACCTTGTTTCCCGAGCAGTTCAACGGGAAGTTCGCCATGCTTCATCGCGTGGATCCGCATATATGGGTAACCTTCTCCCCCCACCTAAGCTGTCCCTGGCCCAGAAAGATGCATAAGATCCTGGCGGGAGCCACCTCCGGGATGATGTGGGATGCGGTCAAGGTCGGTGGCGGCTCTCAGCCGATCAAAACCAAGTTCGGCTGGTTGATCATCACCCACGGAGTCGACTATGCACATATCTATCGGCTGGGGGTTATGCTGTTGGACTTGGACAATCCTGCCAAACTGCTCTATCGTTCCCCCAACTTTATCCTCGAGCCTGAAGACGAATGGGAGCTTGGTCAGGATAAGCAGTCGTGGGTTCCGCGCGTTGTGTACACGTGTGGAGCTGTTCCGCGAGACGGAGAGAAGGACATCCTCGATGAGGATGATGAACTGATCGTCTACTATGGCGCTGCGGATTCGGTGATCTCTGCGGCCACTGCTCGCATAGTGGACCTGATACCGGACAGATGCCGCCTGCCGCCGCAATCCGGGTGCGTTGAATTTTCAAACAGTTTCTAATTTTCTATAAGTTAGACGTTGTGGCTATTTTATTTCCACCACAACTTTTCCTTTCGGATGTTGTGTTTCGAAATAAGTAAATGCTTCTTTAACTTGTAAGAACGGGAAAGTCTTCTCAATCTGCACTTTTACTCTTCCACTGTCAACGTATCTCGCAAGCCTTTGGAGTTGTTCAGTGCTTACTGAGGTCATTTGACTGATAGCTGTTACTCCCTGTTTATTTGCCAGGTCTTGGTCTAGCATTCCAGCCATGGAAACAAGTGTCCCCCCTCTTTTGATTATTTTGAAGAGATCGTTCGTGCTATCTCCTCCAGCTGTGTCAAACGCTGCATCGTAGTCACGTAAAACATTAGTTACATCTTGTACTTTGTAATCTATGACTTCATCAGCTCCCAGGTTTTGTGCAAAATCCACACTGTCAGTTCCAACGGTTGTTGCTACATAGGCACCATGCATTTTTGCAATTTGAATGGCAATTGAACCGATTCCACCTGCCCCTCCTTGAATCAGTATCTTTTGTCCTTCTTTGACTTTTATCTCCTCTTCAATGCCCTGCACTGCACTTGCCCCCACTAATGGAAGCGATGCGGATTGCGTGAAATCAAGAGTTTTTGGTTTAAAGGACATCTTTGCATTATCAGAAGCTACTAATTCTGCAATTGATCCCGATCCACCTAGAAAAGCTCCCGCATTACCATATACCTCGTCACCGACTCCAAATTCAGTTACTCCTTCTCCCAAATCAGAAATTACGCCAGAAAAATCTCCTCCCACTGTGGAAGGGAAAGATAGGGGCATCATAGCCTGAGCAGATCCATTTCTGATTACTGAGTCGATTCTATTGAGACTAGCGGCATAGACTTCAACCAGAGCCTGTTTTGATTGTAATGATGGTTTTTCAGCATCTCCATTGATTTCGATAGCGTTAACGTCACCATAATTTTTTATTTGTGCTGCTTTCATTATTTCATCTCTCTTTATGATTGACATTAAACTGCATACTATTTTTTATTTAATATTGCATTTGCATAAAATCAATGTAATAATAGTAAAAGTCTAAAATTATTATCAAATTATAAGAATATCGAGCAAATTGTTATCAATCGTATGATCCAATTTCATAAAGTAAAGCAAGGGGATAGGATATGATCATAGTAAAAGCTACCTTAACAGCCAAACCGGGTGATAGGGATAAAATAATTTCAAGATCTCAGGATGTAATTGGATCCACCCGTTCAGAATTAGGGTGTATCAGTTATGAGTTATTTACCAGCACTGAAGATAAGGATGTTCTAATGATGTTTGAGCAATGGGAAAACAGCGACTTATTGGAGGCCCATACCCAAACGGAACATTTCAAAGCAGTTCGCGCAGCCATTAAAGATATTATTGCGAAAGAACTGGAAATAAGCATTTATTCTGCTAAAAAAGCATAATCTTCTTCACTCTCTACGTCTGCTGGCGGGTGGATCAATTATACTAAGGCGGCCACGCTAGCATTCACTGCAGCGAGCAATAATTTCGAGCTTGCGATAACTATAGCCGTGTAAAAAATACCTGAAAAGTGCTGAGGGAAAAGATGATTGAAAAGGGACCAGTCTTAACCGGCAGCGATGCGGAGTAATTGAGAGAACTTTGTAGTATCAATAAAGTCAATTCTATTTTTTAATGCTCCACGCATTATAGTGAAAAAAAGACCAAATAAAACAGATCACACGATTTGGTGGAGAAAACGTCGACTTAAAGAGAAGATTGTTAAGAACAAGCAGAGGTCTTAATAGAATGAAGATTGGAATTATTGGTGGAACCGACGGCCAGGGTCTGGGCATCGCCATACGTTTTGTCAAGCCGGTGAAGATGTCATAATTGGCTCACGGGCAGTTGAAAAAGCGCAGGAAGCTGTGGATAAAATCAAAAGGCTTCTCGAAAAAAATGAAATACCCAATCTTAAAGCTGCAGCAAATCCTGAGGCTGCAAAAGAAGCCGAGATATTAATCTTAACCGTACCCTTGACTGCTCAAAGCGCAACGCTCTTGTCTGTCAAGGAAGAAGCAGCAGGAAAAATACTGATGGATACTACGGAGCCCCTTGAATCAGCTATTGGCGGATCACCTACCCGATGTATATACCTGCCAGAAGGAGCGGCTTCTGAAAGAGCGCAAAAGATCTTACCTAACACTACCGTCATTTGTGCGTTTAACAACATCAGCAGCGGGGCGTTAATGAAATTCAGAGAACCCATAGACTGTGATTGTCTCATATCCGGTGACGACCTAGAATCCAAAATCACCGTCGCCAGACTAATAGAGAAAATACCGGGAGTAAAAGTAGTAGACTGCGGACCACTAGAAAGAGCCCAAATCATAGAAAAAATTACGCCACTGCTCATCGGATTAAACATCAAAAAAACCTGCACAGATGCCGGAATACGAATAACGGGTATAGATCCCGAATGCAAACTATACTAAAAACTGATATGGATTTGGCTTTAGAATAACCTATAGACTAGGAATTAAGCAAGGAATTTTCTGCCCTCACTAACGCGATTTGCCCGAACATGAAGCGCACACACCTTGAGGACGTGATCCGCGTTCTCGAACAGCAGAAACACCGTGTCACAGTGCCTGAGGACGTTCGAAAAGACGCTAAAAAAGCGCTTGATAAAATGCTTGAGATGGGCGTCTAGGAGATCAGAGACTTAATTACGCAGAACATATAAACTACTTTTTTCATGTTCTGGTGGTGGTGAATCTAAGCATGGACAATCAATATTTTATGGTGGATTGCCCTTGACGGAGCTTATTTTTTAATTGCGGGCGCAGTGATGGCATCAACGTGATCGATCATCTTTAGCAAGTTTTCGACTCGTTGCCGTTGTTCGAGCGCACCACCTCGAAAGGTCTGTTTTCCTTGCTCAGTGATTGTATAAACAACCTTTTTGCGGCCTCCGGTCGGCTCACCTGCTTCCACGTCACCCGCCTCTTTGAGTTCATGAAGACGTGGACATGCGTTGCCAGCGGTCGCCCTAAAGCGCCCGTGACTACGTTTTTTGATGAGATGTGCTAGCTCGTAACCGCTCATAGAACCCCCAGTGAGAAGATAATACAGGACGAATAACGAATACACGGTAATCCTCTGTTGGCAAGGTAACCCGTGTTTGGTCATCATCCAAAATGAGTCATCTTTATATATAACAATAACTGATATGTAAATTACTGTTATGTAACTTATTGTTATATAATTAGCTGTTATGAATAATCATCATTGAAGCCTAGCACAGGGTACTGACGCAATCGGCGGTATGTGTCTTTTACAGGTCAATGAGAGAAATGCAATCAACGAAACAAATACAGTGCAGATTAAGCAAAACGAACTGAGCTTCATTCTGGTGCTCTTGAGTCTTACAGCCATTATGATTATGTTCACCGAATCGATGCTTATTCCTGCCCTACCAACCTTACAGGCGGAGTTTAACACGACTGCCACCTGGGCGTCGTGGATACTGTCCATCTACTTAGTCGCAGGAGCGGTGGCTACGCCTATCTTTGGTAAGCTCGGGGATACGTATGGAAAAAAGAAGCTCCTCGTTGTTTGTATGAGCCTTTATACCTGTGGCGTGATCTTGAACGGATTTGCCTGGAATATCCAAAGCTTGTTAGCTTTTAGAGCGTTACAGGGCTTAGGTATGGGCATTTTTCCGCTTGCTTGGGGGCTTATTAGGGATGAGTTCCCTCCTGAAAAAGTCGCGATGTCGACGGGTATCATCAGCGCGATGTTCGGCGTTGGAACGGCAATAGGCCTGGTCATCGGCGCATGGATTTGCGAGAACTACGGATGGAGGATGACCTATCATACTGTCATTCCGCTAGCCATAGGCGTAACACTACTCGCTTTTTACAAGTTGCAGGAATCTCCGATTCGTAACCCGTCTCGGGTTGACGTCATCGGAGCCACCACCTTCTCGGTTGCAATCCTCACGTTCCTCGTTGCGATGACTGAAGGAGAGCGTTGGGGGTGGACCTCACTCAACACGTTAGGCCTCATGGCGATATCGTTCGTCTTTATAGCGCTCTTTGTCCTTGTCGAGCGGCGTGTGCACGATCCGATGATAGACCTTGCCGTGCTCAGCAAACGGAACGTCTTCGTTACGAACATCGCAGCTTTCGTCGTTGGTATGGGCATGTTTATGATGTTCCAGTCTATCACCTACCTTGCACGAATGCCGGCACCTATTGGCTTTGGCTCGAGCATCTTTGAAGCGGGACTGCTCCAAGTTCCGAGTTCAATAGTCATGCTCGCCGTCGGCCCGCTTGCTGGGAGAATTGTGAGTAAACGTGGCGCGAAACTGCCGGTAGTAATAGGCAGTATCGTGCTCTCAATAAGTTTCTACTTCATCTACGTGTTCCACTATACGCAAGTGCAAGTCGTCTTAGGGCTGATGTTTATGTCAGTCGGGATGGGGCTCGTAATGGTGTCGATGATTAATATCGTCATACAGTCGGTGTCGCAATTTGAGACGGGGATTGCTACCGCTATGAACTCAATCTTTAGGACGATTGGCGGCGTTATCGGACCCACCATTGCAGGGGTATTCCTTGCGCAGTACGTTACGCCACTCGTCATTCAAACCTCACGAGGCCCGGTTATGGGGCCTCTTATTCCCAATGCGACCGCATTTAACTACATATTCCTGACCGCGCTTGGTGTCTCGCTCGTAGGCGTCTTGGTGACGCTTTTAATCAAAGGAAAGGGTGCGGAAATTGAGCTACAAAGGCCCGTCGAAGAAGCAACACCAGAGGTCTGAGGAGGTGAACACCATGAAATATAAACAAATATTAATCGGAACGGATGGTGGGGATCTGATGATCCCCGTCTATGCTCACGCAGCCTATCTCACGCAACTCACTGATGCGACCGTACACGTCGCTTACGTGCTAGACAGTGCCAAATTTACGGGATACCGGATCGACGAATCTTCAAACATGTACGACGTAAATCTCGATGCGGGAAAACAAATCGTAGTGAAAGGCAAAAATGAGCTAGTTTCGGGCGGCGTCAATGAAGATCATATCGTAACCATAGTGCTTGACGGACACCCGGCGGAAGAACTCGAAATGTACGCGGACAGTCAAGATATTGATCTCGTCGTTATCGGAACACACGGGCGAAAAGGTTTCGATCGATTGCTTATCGGAAGCGTCGCTGACAAGTTGGTACGGGGGGCTAAGGTTCCGGTGTTGATCGTCAGGAGCCGGTAGAGCAGCTTTGCAGGTCGGATTCGGGAATTAAACTTGCTGTGCCTTAACAATTGATACGAGCGCGTTTAAAATAACGAATCTCTGGATGTAGAATTATGAATGCGGCTACGAAGGTCAAGGAGCCGATGACCATCATTCGGGTCAATAAAGAGACACGCGAGAAGCTAAAGTACGTGGGAAAAAAGGGCGAAACGTATGATGAAATAATCTCGCGCTTGTTTTACGCATATCTCGCCGATGATCAAGGAAACAAAAACACGTCAGACTATGAAAAACAGCAGCTTTTACGATGGACAAAATCGAAAACTAACGAGCAACTTCAAGAGGTAATAGCCAATGCTGACGCCCACATTGAGAAGTATAAAGAGCGTGGAGAAGGGCATTATTTTGACTCAGTGCAAGCGTGGGCAAATGACCCGCTTGATGCGTTATTGTGTTGTTTAGAGGGGATTTCGCTTTCCTTACCGGAAATGGCGGCGCTTGGCGTTCTCGTTCATAAAAAAATCGCTGAGATCGAATTGCGACGGAGATCTAGCGAACTATGATAGCGGCTTCATGCTGTGGAATTATTGGAAGCACTACTAACTTTCACTCCCTGACGATGTCTACGATACTTATATTCAATTCTGGCGAGACATCGAGCTGGCAGCTTGAGATTGGCTTTTTAGAGGCCATGAGAGCCAGCGTTGAAAAACCCTTCAGCTTTCTGTGATCGTGCGGCATTATGAGTACACAGGAATAGGATCTTTTTCTTATCGCCGGTATCCGGTTTGTCAGCCAAATAAGAACTCACTCATTTCGCGCATTCTCAATAATCCCGGGGTACGAAACAACTTGGAGCAATCACAGGCCTTTCATCAGATTGCGCCGGAGAAATGTTCGAGCTAGCAGCACAAAGACAACGCTAAAGCCGATAAGGACGGTCCAACTGAATAGGAGCGGGATCGCAGTGCTCCCTAGCAAACCAAGATCAAAACCGTTGACGAGGTATGTAATTGGCGAACAGTACGCAGCCACCCTTGCAATCCCCTGGAGGCTCGCAATCGGCACAAATATGCCGCTGATGAAGATCAGAGGAAAGCGGACGAGGTTTGAGAGCAGCATAACGTTAGGGGGGTTTTTACTAGCCGGAGACGCGAGGAGCACGCCGAGAGCTGAGAAACAGAATGCGCCGAGCACCAGGCTTATAGCAATAATGAGAACTCCTGTGAAACTCACTGAGTAACCGAACGCTGCCATTCCAACGGCTAGGATGATGACGTTGATGAAGATGCCGTAGAGCATGCCTGCGACAACGTCACCGAGAATCAGAGTGTTCACGGTCACAGGAAAGGATAGTAGCCTTTCGTAGGTGCCTGCTCGCTTCTCCCATGGGGTGATCAAAGGGCCAACGGACGAAGCTACGAAGAACACAAACATTGCTGCAAGTCCAGGGAAAAGTGTATGAAGGTCGGCGCTCCTGCCTAAGGAGAACGAGAGGAACATAAAGAGCGGAAATAGGAAGCCGAACATGAGCACCGGCGGCTTTGTGTAGTAAATTCTCATGTCTTTTTCCGCTATGAGCGCTATGCTGCGAAGGTAGCTCAGAAGGGCATCACGGGGCATGCGCTTAACCCTCCGTCACGGTAACGAAGACGTCTTCCAGGCTGGCGCCTTCGATGCTCAAAGTAGTGAAAGAAAGCTTCCGCCTCTCAGCAAAAGAGAATATCCACTTAGCCAGCGCATCGGGATCATCAGTGTAAAAGCGCCACGTGTCACCTGTCCGTTCCGTTCGATTCACTAAGCCGCAGCGTTCGATCTCTCCTATATCTGTGGGTTTATCAAACGCGACCTCAACGGATTGAGTCTCGTTGAACGCCTGCTTCAGACGCTCAGGGGTATCAATAGCAGCTAGTGCCCCGCGGTTGATAATGCCAACCCGATCGCACAGTGTATTTGCTTCCTCGATGTTGTGGGTCGTCAAGAACACCGTTGTTCCCGCGTCGTTCATTTCCCGGATAATCGCGCGAATAAGGCGCTGGCTGTGCACGTCGAGTCCCGAGGTGGGTTCATCGAGAAAAAGCACCTTTGGGATGTGCACAAGCGCACTTGCGATGAGTACGCGATGTTTCATGCCTTTCGAGAACCCCTCGACACGATCGTCCTTTCTGTCTGACAGTTCAAACTGCTGCAAGAGCTTATCAGTTCGTTCTTCAACGTCCTTCCGGTGCATACCGTAGAACCGACCCGCGAGAACGACGTTTTGTTTGGCCGTCAACTCGATGTACACATTACTCATCTCGGGAATGATGCCCATTTGCATCTTTGCAGCGATTGGGTGCTTTTGTATGTCAATCCCGTCGATAGAGACCGCTCCGACATCTGGCGTGAGTATGCCCGTGAGCATTCTGATGGTCGTCGTCTTACCGGCACCGTTTGGACCGAGAAACCCGAACAGTTCACCTTCGGGAACGCTGAACGAGATGTCATCTACGGCGGTGATAGCGCCAAATCGCTTTGTTAATCCGGCGACTGCGATAACGTCGTCACGGTCTCGTTTCATTTCTCTCACTAAGTCCTGCGTGTTTAATAAATCGGGGAATGTTGATATAACATTGTGTATATAACAATGTAGTATACTAGACGTTACGAGTACCATGTGCAACCAAAACGACTGCAACTGTTGGCAATATCCAGAACGGAGCTGGATACAATTCCTCGTCCTCCGAATCTTGTATGAGACACCCACATATGGGTATCAACTTCTCAACGAGATCGAAGTACGAAGCTGCGGCTGTCACAAGCTCGAGCCGGGAAGCATCTATACCATATTACGACGGATGGAGGAGAAGGGGATGCTGGCATCGAAGTGGGAGAAGGGAGAGTCCGGCCCTGACAGGAGAGTGTATACGGTGACCGAGAAGGGCGCCGAATTCCTGAAAGCGGGGCTGAGCACGATGGTGCGGAGAAAACAACTCTTTGATGATCTAATAGAGTTCTACGAACGGCGTTTTAAGCCATAGTACAAAGGAGGTGAACGATACATGTGCGAACACAATAGTCATTCATATGAGGGTTGTGGGTGCGACAGCGGCTGCGGATGTGGCATGCATCATCATCGTGGACACCACGGGCACTCTATGGGGATGGGGATGAGCATGGAACCCCCGGTGCCTTTGATGGACGTTGATGAAGAAATCAAAATGCTGGAAGAGTATAAAGACGCCCTCAATACCCACCTCGAAAAGGTGAACAAGCGACTTGAGGGGCTAAAGCGCTGAGACTGCTTGTTACTTTTTTTTCTTTT
>CABECC010000054.1_pt1 | contig 28923 bp, 27 predicted proteins | sample 3132701 | NCBI WGS metagenome assembly CABECC01 (sample SAMEA5534347, study PRJEB31848) | metagenome | biome: tundra; feature: field; material: soil | place: USA | collected 2013-05 | depth 0.45 m
CTTCATGTGCTGGAACAAGAAGTCCGTTATTGCCTCGAATGGCCTTACGACTACGTATGCGTGGTGTCCGAACCTTCTATTCAACAAGAACGAGACCTGGCCCTTAATGATGGCAAACTTCATCTTTGTCTCCGAGAAATCAGCATCAAAGATACAGATGTGCTCTAAGAAACCGCTTTCGGGCGGCGTCCACGATTTATTTATGCGCTCTTTTACCCGTTCGTGCAACGCCGTATTCGGTAGCGGATACGGCATGGTGAAGGAGAGGTAATCAAGCGGAAGTGAAGAGGCGAATCGAAGCGTGTCAATCACCGTTTCGTTCGTCTCGCCCGGATAACACACGATGAAGAACGCCCCTACATTGAGGCCAGCCTCATGCGCAGCAGTCACCGCTGAGCGCGCTTGCTCGACGGTAATCCGTTTGTTCATGAGCCTCAGCACTTCATCATTTCCCGATTCAATGCCAAAAAAAACACGGCTGCATCCCGCAGTCTTCATCGCAAACGCAAGCTCAGGGGTGATCGAATCGACCCGTCCGAGGCATTCCCACTTGAAGGAGAGTCCTCTGCGTTTGATTTCGGCGCATATCTCCAACAAGCGTTTTTTGTTGAACGTAAATACGTCGTCAGCAAAGTGAATGTAGTCGTAGCCCAACGAGAGTGCTTGTTCCACTTCGTCAACGACGTTCGCCGCTGACCGCTCCCGGTACGAAACCCCGAAGACGGCGTTACTGCAGAACTCGCACTGAAAAGGGCACCCGCGCGTCGTCATCACGGTGGTCTTGCCGTGCCCGAATTTCTGCTGTCCGTACTGGATATATCGTTCGTTGGGAAGCAGCTCGCGCGCTGGGAACGGTATATCATCAAGATTCGCGGCGAATGCGCGTGCAAGGGTCAACATGATGCCTTCGTCTTTGTCGCGCTTCATTCCCTCGTCATTCTGGCTATCTCGGTACGCAATCCCAGCGATTGCGGCTTTTTCGCTGCCCGTTTCGTGCGCCTGGACGAGCTCGACCATAGTGCGTTCCCCCTCCCCTACCACGACCACGTCAAAGTCATCCATAAACACTTTCGGATCGCACGATGGGAGAGGGCCGCCTGCTACAAGGAGCTTTGTGTGGGGGTGCAGGTGTCGGGCGAACGTGATGCTATCCTCTCGCATCGTCATCATGCTGTAAATCCCAACGACGTCGGCTTGAGCGCGCGCTGCCTGTGCAAGCGCGACATCGCGCTTCATGAAAGTGCAATCCAGAACTTCGACCTCGTAGCCTGCTCGCTGCAGACTTGCAGCAACGTAACAGATCCCTAATGGCGGGAAGCGAAATATCGATCGACTTCTCTTTGGTTTGAAATACGGGTAGATAAGGAGGACGCGTGTCACAGGTCCTCCCGAATAGATATGTCATAGCTAAAGTCCGTACGGGGTGGTGCGATGACGTAAGCAATGCCGGTCCAGGAAAGTCGTCCCGGCACCACTTCTCGTCCCCGATACATCGTGGATTGAGCGACGTTCCGAAGGAGGAGCGTTATGTTGTGACGAGAGTCAATGAGCATCACGCAATCAGAAGAAGTCTCTTCCCAGGTTCCAATCTCCTTGCCAACGAGTGCTAAACCGTTAGAATCGCGATAGCGATCAAAGAGGCCCCCATCCAGCTCGTTAAGAAGGATCATCTCCGAGCATCCAGCCTTGTTTAAGCCTCTTGCATCAACGCTTACGCTGAGCATACTAGCGCGGCGATCGATGGTGTATGACACACACACGTTTCCAACGGAACACGTCGGTTCGAAGGTCGTGCTGAGTCCCAAAGTTCGACGAAGCGCGCTGCTAGAGTATTCAATAAGGCCGCGCGAGGCACCTATTGCTTTGTGGAGGCTCGCAAACCGTTCCTTAAGTGCATAGAAGTTCTCGCTCTGTATCTTCTTGCCGCTTTTCAACGTTAAGCGCTCTTCGAGATTGAGCTCGTAGTCCACTATCCATGTGTGGAGTTGATCATCCGTTAGTCGCTCGATGATGTGCGCTTTTCCAGGGAAAAAGACACGATATGCGACCTTCGCTATGGGCACCCCTAACCCAACGCCCTCTCCAGACAAGTCGGCGGATCCGCGCACCAGCACTGGCCCTTTCTGTATCTTGCTCGTTGGATAAAGGCCGCTGTTAACAGGCGCGTCAATCGAAAGTGATAAGCGCTGCGAAAGTTGCGTGCGCGTCAAAGAAGGGACGTCCTCGTCTAGCATCGGGTCCTCTTACGCTCTAGTTCAGAAGTGGGGTCGAACTGCATTCTAGATCGTTAGCGTTATGCGTAGTAGATGGTGAGAAAGATATTAATGCCTAGGGCGAGGGCGACAAGCCATATGCCAAGAGCAAGGCGCATCACGCTTTTGCGTTTGACAAGGGGGTGGACTACGCGTCCGACTTCGAGGTTGATATATACAAAGATTCCGATCAGCACAAGCCCCAAAATGTGATGCGTGAGGAGCTCGGGGTACAGGAAGGGAATCGGCGGAACGTTTTCGACGAATCCGAGCAGCGAGGGCAACATTATCGCTAGTATCGAAATGATTTGGGCGATTATGGCACATCGTACAATGGTGCAATGTCGAATGACTCTCCCCTTGCGCGCAAGGTAAACCGCACCAAAGACGAAGCCTATAAGGGCGAGCTGAACGAGGAGGTTTACTATAGCTAGCGTCCGTATGTCAATCGCCATATAGCCCCCCTATATTCTTATCTCTCCCTATGAAAGCGTTGCGTTTCCCTCGCAGAGCTAGTGCAAAGCATGGAAAGAACCCAGCGAGACGCGCAGCTCAGAGGAGTCTCCATACGAATGCGACGAAAACGAAGTAGAAAATGCCATTAAAGATAAGCGATCCGACGCTCAGCCGTTCCCGCGTCGCTTGAATGTAGAGTGTTAGGCTCGCGATGAACGTCAGCAAGACACTTACAAGCTCAAGGCTCCCTAACACCCACGGCGTAAAAGCAATGCCGAAGGCAACCGGGATGCACGTTTTAAAGACCATCGCGAACGGCTCTAATCTTATAAATATAATAATTAAAATAAAAATATTTTTATAAATCTATCGAACAGTTGAGCGGTGTAATTTAGGTGTAGTTTTGGTGTAGTTTCAATTTAGCAAGCATGAGCCTCACAACTCAGTGGCACAAAGCATTCACGCTAACAACGAGCGTCTGTTTATCACGCGCGACGAAATTGACTGCCACCTAGCTTACTTCTGCCCAAACAGCGGAACGAAGCTCTCATTTTGCTACGACACGACAATAATACGCTTTGCAACAAATGTAGCGATATCCTTGATTTGTCGTGCTTGTATCCCAGCCTGAGCGGCAGTAATAGATAACTATCAAGCCAAAAATTTACGCTCTATTTCTAGCCCAATAAATTTAATCTACGATCTTCGCGCCTACTATTTTAACCTCTTTCGCCGGATGGTCCATAGCGCCAGTCTTCACTTTGCCCATCTTTTTCACCACGTCCATTCCCTCAATAACCTTACCAAAGACTGGATGAGCTTTATCCAAGTAGTTGTTGTTTACCAGGTTAATGAAGAACTGGCTGCCGCCCGTGTTCGGGCCGGCGTTGGCCATAGCAACGGTTCCCCGATCGTTGCGGTTGCGATCAGTGAACTCATCCTTGATAGCGTAACCAGGTCCACCCCGGCCAGTGCCCGTGGGGTCTCCGCCCTGGATCATGAAGCCATCGATGATCCGGTGGAAGATGGTGCCGTTGTAGAATCCCGCTTCCACCAGCTTTCGGAAGTTGCCTGCGGTAATGGGCATATCATCAAAAAGCTCCAGGGTGATGGCACCCATACTCGTACTCAACAATACTTTGGTTCTGCCTGCCTGTGAAGTGTCTTTTGCCATGTCCTTAAACCTCAATCACGTATCTTGAATTCTCAATTTCTGGTTGATGAATCGTCATCGGATAATCGAGATAAAAAATTAAGGTCGACTGCGCCTGTTTATCCTCACTTCCTGCATATCTTAATCATAAAGCCTTAGATAAACTGCCGTCTTATTGACGTTTGATACCCAACATTTGCTTTAAACGCATTACGTTTACCCCGTGCTGCATGCTGTTAATAGCAAAACTGTGCCTGTATGAGCGTATGGACGTCCCACTGATTAGTGACCCATAATGCCTACCCATCCTGCTGACCAACGCAAGTATATTGGGCTTCTGTACCGAACCTCACTTCTGCCCAATACTACATATACACATCGTAAACGTGTACAGGCAGCGGATGCGTATAGTAGCCACTCTACTCGATCAGGAGCTGCTATCGGAGCCAATATTAGGTTCCATTAGATCCTAGTCCCATCTGTTTTAAGTCCTTCTAAGTGCTTTTAGTGCTTATTTGGGGCAAATGCTCTAAGTGGTCAGATCAGGCTTATTCTCCAGAGATAACTAAAATGAACCGCTTCAATACGGCAAAGAAATAACTACAGCCCTATGTATTTCTTCTAATTTAAAAGAAACGGAGGTGAAAACCATAGACGAAAACAAATGTCAACAATGCGGCGCACACGCGTTACCTGATGCTAAGTACTGCGAACAGTGTGGTGCTCAGTTACATGTTGAAGTCGAATCACAGCCACAGAGCGTTCCGTCGTACGTACTGCTCCGACGTATCAAGCACCGTCTTATGTTACCGAAACGCCGTATGAGGGCGTCCCTATTCGTTTTGTCGCGACCCTTATTGACGCCGTAATCATCTCTGTTATAGCAGGTCTCCTAGGGATCCTGATTAAATCTCAATTTTCTGGATGGGTTTCGCTGCTGATCTTTTTGCTGTACTTTATTGTTCTCGAAGGTAATTACGGCCAAACAGTCGGCAAGATGGCAGTCAGGATCAAAGTCGTTCGGGAGGACGGGACGAAGATCGATTATATGGACGCGGTCGTGCGTAACGTCCTACGGGTCATTGACCTCATACCTTACTTCATTCCTTACCTGCTTGGAGCCATCCTAATATGGACGTCAGACAAGAAGCAACGGCTTGGGGATCGCGTAGCGCACACAATCGTCGTGAAGGCATGAGGGTGAACCCTCTGCTTTTCCTTTTTTTGCAGGGAACTCCAATAGATACCCCAATCAAACGTATAACGACTTGAAAGTGAAACAATCAACAACGATATCCTTCCTGTTTTTGTTACAAAGCGATTATAGACTCTAAATCGCTAACAGGCGTTCTGATGCTATTTTAGAAGAAACCATCCCTAGCCCGAGCGCATATTACCAGTTTCGCTACCTATCCAATGCCCATGTGACGATAAACGGCACTGCCATAATAACCGCACCGCACACCACAAGAAGGGGTTGGTAAAATAGGCCAAATATCCCAAATATTACGACAATAGCAAGTTGTGCATCACGGTGTTCGTCACTGAATAAAATAGACTCTTTTGCCATATCCAGAACCGTAACATAGTGCGCTGTTTGCTTAAAAGTTACCTTTCTATCGCCTTGAAAAATTGAACGAATTGCCCCCCTCTAGCAGACAAACCTGAAGTCTTGGAAGGCTATAACCCCGAAAAAAAGAAGCAAAGCAGGGGTCGGTGCCTGACCCCTACCCCACCCTATAATTGTACTCTGACGATCTCGGCGGCAGCGTCAGCTACACATCTGGCGCATGTGAGGGTGTCCTCTTCTCCCCTGACACATCCGGAATGGAGATCGTAGCGGCAATAGTTGTTCAGCACAATTTCGTTTAGTTGGATGGTCATTTTTTTGCCCTCCTCTCTTAGTTCCTCTATACCTGTATTCTGACGATTTCTCTAAAAGCGTCAGCTGTACATTTGGCACATACGGCGGCGTCAGCCTCTCCACTAGCGCATTCAGAATGGAGATCGAATTTACAGATGGCACTCTGCACGGTTTCGGTTAAATAGTTCATTCATTTTGTTTGACTCCCCTTTTTGGTGTTCTTAATGTTTGACAGCAATGGCCTCATTGCTCCCACTAGCACCGACGACACGGCACTATGTAACCCCGCGTGACACAGAGTGTGCGTCACGGTATGCAAGCGAGCCTAAACGTAGTTGTTTACATCCGACATGCTTAACTGGAGACTATCTTTCTTTTCGTTTCAAGCGGTGTCTTTGGTCGGTGTTTTTTGAAAAATGGACCGTGTCCTTTCTCCCATTTCTAAAAAGCTGATATATTCCCCTAGTCCGAACCCGGATCAAAACAGCTGAGCGTAAAAGCGCAACGTATTATAGCTCGAAACGTTAGACCCTTGGCAAGGGCAGTGCATTGCAGAAATCCTTCTTTGTGGGCTCAAATACCTAAAAACATTCCTTTTTTTGGCTTGAGGAAATTGAAAATAGACTTTTTTTATGGTTTAGATACATCAGAAACTGCCCTCTTTATATGGGTGAAAACACTGAAAAAAGATAGATACAATGGTGTTTTTTGATGATTGTAAAGGGGGCTTAATCAATGGTAATTGGTTTTACAATGGTAAATGTTGTTCGTGGCGCAGAATACGAAGTGTGGCAGGAACTAGTAAAGATTAGTGGTGTAGCAAGCGTTGTGCATGTTTTTGGGGAGTTTGATTATATCATCATCATCGAAGTGAACGAACTTTCCGAATTGAACCATGCGGTTGATTTAATAAGGCTCATCCAAGGGGTTACAACGACACACACGTTTGTTGAACATAAGCTTGCATTTATGAAATGAGGGGGTGAGTATAACAGTTGCCCCTCCTTCTAGGCGGCCTCTTTGTCGTTTGGGGTGCCGCTTAAGATAAGGCTCCTGTTTATGGAGACTCTGAGGGGTCGCCGATTGTGACCTTGCTCAACACTTAACGAGCGGATCTCGCTGTCGATGGCTAAATGTCGCCACCGCTTATACGTATGCAACGCATTAAGCAAAATCAAGAGAGTATACGGTCGGGTATGGGACGTTCCTAACTTTCGGTCGTAGAGTTCCCGAGCTCCATCACGGTGGCTACTTTTATGGCGACACCGCTCTCTATGCAAACGACATTTTTGACTATAGGCGGAGGTGGGGAGAACCTCCACATCGGTCGTGATTTTTTATTTCAGCTAAGCTCAGTCAATCCTCTTGAACAGCTCCCCTTCAGTGCCGCACACCTGGCACTTCTCTGGAGGCTCATTTTCCACTGTATTCCCGCAGATCGGACAAACGTAATAGGGGAAAGTCTCTGTTGATTTGCCTTGGTTGGCTAGAAGCTTATTAAAAAGCTGAGAATGAACCTTCTCCACCTCGTTGGCGTCGTGGAAGGACATTTCGGCGCTTTTTTGCTTCTCGATTCTGGCCGTTTCAATCATCTCCGGATACCAAGACTCGTACTCATGATCTTCGCCAGAGATGGCCGTCTTGAGGTTTTCTGGAGTGGACAAAACGCCTTTCATGACCCTCAGATGGTTGTTAGCATGCACTGCCTCAGCCTCAGAGGCGGCCCGAAAAAGCTTTGCTGCCTGGGTGTACCCTTCTTTATCTGCTTTGGCTGCGAATGCTTGGTATTTGCGGTTGGCTTGGGACTCGCCTGCAAATGCTTCTTTCAAGAAATCTTGAGTTTTAGACATATCCTTCAATCTCCTTTTTGAATTACAAATTGGCACCTGCTAACCTTACTGAACTAATATTGGACTAACTTCTTTTAATGCCTATCGGGACTTTGTTTGGATTATCTATTTATGGTACTGCGGGCTGTGAATAGATCCGATAGTCGTGGCGTGTCCACTCCAAAAGTATCAGCTGCATCGTCGGATGGGGGGTTAATTACACTTACTGGTGACAAACACAGATAAGCGCTGTTTATTAGTAGGACACGCGTAATAAATTGACTGCTTTAAGCGAGTGTTCTATCAAAACCGCGTGTGAAAAATCATTAACGTGCTCTGTTTGCCTATAGTGCTTCGAAAACCGCAAAAATGACTAAAATAGGGATAAATGAAGGGAACTTAGCGAAGCCTCAATATGGCAGTGTGTCTGATGAAAGCGATGAGATAAGGGCAGATAAGTCAGATACGGCAGATGGTCCGTGGCTTAAGGCTAGAGCCAAACGTATTAAGCAACTCTTAGGTTCGGGAATCGTTTTGGTGCTTGCCTTTTGGGCTACATATATCGTCGTATCAAGTAAAGAAATGGATAGTGTAGACGTAATAGCCTTTGAATTAACAATAGCAACCATTATTTGTTTTGCTATAGCAGAGCACTTGCGTCGCACAAGTGTTCGCTGATAGGGAAGGGACGCAGCTATATTTGAAGTAGGTATGCATCTAAACAGATACTCCATTTTTTTCAAGCCCGATCTCGCCTATATGGTGCCCAAAATTAGCCTGTAAATAGACCAGAAGTCGGAAATTTGAGAGTAGTGCGTACACTTATATGCAAACTTGCAGGTGCCTCTCCCGTTGAAGAACATCTTTTATCGAACTACCCGACGTCATTACCGCTCAAGAGCTAACGCTGCGAGCGCATCCCTATTTATAGCTTCAAACGCATTTGCTAGGCATATGGCACTGAGGAGCAAGGAGATAACGAGGGGGCTCGCACGAGCACCGCAAAGGGCGCTTCTAAAAGCGCTCGGTCTAACAGACGACGATCTCGAACTCCCGTTTATCGGCATCGCCAACGCGTGGAACGAGATCGTACCTGGTCATTTGCATTTGCGAGACCTCGCTGAGTTCGTCAAAAAGGGCGTGTACGCAGCAGGAGGCATCGCGTTCGAGTTCGGCACGATCGGTATCTGCGACGGCATTGCTATGGGGCACGAGGGCATGCGGTATGCCCTCCCGTCGCGCGAGAACATTGCGGACTCGATAGAGCTCATGGCGCAAGCGCACCAGTTTGACGGCTTGGTCTTGGTGGGGTCGTGCGACAAGATCGTGCCAGGCATGTTGATGGCAGCGCTGCGGCTTGACCTGCCGGCAATGGTAGTGACAGGGGGGCCAATGCGCTCTGGGCAGTACCAGGGCACGGAACTGACCCTCGTGTCGACTTTTGAGGGGGTCGGCTGTGTGCAGGGCGGCACGATGACTGAAGCGGACCTTGAGGAGCTTGTCAACCGTGCGTGTCCTGGGTGCGGGAGCTGCCAGGGCTTGTACACCGCCAACACAATGGCATGCTTGACCGAGGTCCTTGGCCTCGCGCTCCCGTATTGTGCAACGGCGCCCGCAGTTGATTCGAGACGGCGTCGGATCGCCCAAAACACAGGCAAGCGGGTTGTCGAACTTATTCGCGACGAGGTCACGCCGCGTGCCATTGTCACTGAGGCGGCGTTTCGCAATGCGATCACGCTCGACATGCTCATTGGCGGCTCAACCAACACTGCACTGCACCTTCCAGCGATAGCAAACGAGGCGGGCATAAGGCTCCCCATAACGCTGTTTGACGAACTGAGCGCACGCACGCCCCATATCTCGTATATGAACCCTAGTGGCCCTTATACTATGAGTGATCTCGACGCGGCTGGGGGGATCCCGGCCATCATAAAACGCGCACGAATGCTGTTCAGTAACGAGATGACATGTTCAGGGATGACCATCCATGAGATCGCCGATAGCGCCTTTATATACAGTGACGATGTCATACGACCGCTTGACGATCCGGTGCATACTACAGGCGGCATTACAGTGCTTTACGGAAACCTTGCACCCGACGGCGCTATCGTCAAGAGCGCCGGAGTGAGTGACGACATGCTCTCTAGTACGGGAACGGCGCGTGTGTTCAATTCTGAAGATGACGCGATGCACGCCATTCTGAGCGGTAATATCAAGGAAGGGCACGTCGTCGTCGTTCGTTACGAAGGCCCGAAAGGCGGGCCCGGTATGCCTGAGATGCTCGCGCCAACCTCAGCACTCTCGGGAATGGGGCTAAAGGTGCCCCTCATTACCGACGGCCGTTTTTCAGGCGGCACACGCGGCGCCGCGATCGGACACATCTCGCCGGAAGCTGCTGAGGGTGGTCCGTTAGGGCTCTTGCTTGACGGTGATCGAATCACCATCGACATACCGAATCACCAGCTCACCGCACATGTTACAGACGACGAGCTTGTAGCGAGAAAGGCGACATGGAAGCCGCCAGAAAAAGACCTTAGTGGCTACCTGAAACGATATGCAGCTTCGGTGAGCTCAGCAATTGAAGGTGCTATACTGCGGGCACCGTAGAGGAACGAGATAATTTTATCCCGACGCTGTTCTATACACGTAAGTGTCTCCGAATCTCGTAACTACGGTGTACCCATTTGATTTGAGGTAACTATCGAGGGTGTTTCGAGCGCTGTAGCCGAGGTTTTCGGAAAGGATTACGTAGTTGTAGAAGCCCTTGTCGCTCTGAATAGCCGCTAGTAACGTCGCGGTGTTGTTCGAGACCTCGTCCCTATATGCCATCGGGGTAGAGTCGAACGCAGCCGGGTTTGAAGTGTAAAAGAGCGCGCTGCGTTGCGAGGAACTTGCGTTCACGTACGGGTCGTTCGGATTGACGTGAGCGAAAAATGCCAGCTTGGTGGTGTTGCTTGAAATCTGCCCCACGTACCGTATTGCGTTAAAGTCATCTTGGCTAATTATGGACGTATATTTGTCAGTAGCTACCACCCCTGCTGCATTAGTCAAAATAATGAGGACTACCAGCATGATAGCAGCGATTCTACCAGGTGAAATGAGCGCCGATCGATCCCCGAACGATCGCTCTATCATTGAGACTCCGAGCGCCGCGGCGGGTATGAGCGCTGCCTGAGCGTACGCCACACCACGCCCGCGGAATATTTCGGCGGTGTCTGCGTTGTACGAGAAGTAGAGCGTTGAAAGCACCCAGCCTACAAATATGCCTAAAACGAACGCTATTAGAACGAGATGCGAGAGTTCCCACTCACGCGTCTCGATCCGAGAACCTATTGTCCCAACAATCGCGAGCGCTGCGATGAGCGGCGTTACGTAGAGGAGGACATAAGTCGGATCGGGGTACGCCAGCTGAAGTGCAAACAGCGGGATGATCGATTGCATCGCAAACGGTACAGCGCTGCGGGTGACGAGTCCAGGCGTGAAACTGGACGGTACGCCATTTTCAAGGAACCGCCAGGCAAAGAGCATGAGCCCAATCACATAGGTTGGAATAGAGGCGAACGCTGTAAGCGTATTTTGTCGTTTCATGAGCTGGGCGATCACCACGAAAATCAAAATGAAAGGGGTGTAGATCCCGTAGAGGATGTGTATGTCCATTGAGATCCCGAGCACGAAGGCGCCGGAAAGCAATGAACCAACCTCTTGTGAAGCGCAGAGGTAGAGGCCAAGAAACAAGAAGTAGGTGCCGATAACCTGCATTATCGTGATATTCGTCCTCCAGAAAACCTCAAAGAGCGGTGACATAGAGCCAAACAAAAATAGCCCTACGACCTTGCCTAGCAGGCTTACTCCCAGCCGTTCCAAGACCGCAAGGAGCATGATTGAAGCGAGGATGCCGACGATTGGTCCGAACCAAATTGCTAGGTCCACCACTGAGACGTTCCCTATCATGGCAAACGATCCGAGGATGAATTCGAAGCTCCGTTCTCGTATCCAGTCGCCGCCGCCGCCTGCCAAAAATGAGGGGATACCGGTGAAACCTGTGTGGACGAAATAACTTGCACGAGTCGCCCAGTAGAGCGGATCAAAGTATGGGGTTGTGCCAACCGTCAATGGATACCAAATTCGTGTTAAGGCCCCAAAGAGTAGCATCGCGACGATTACGATGGTGCCGGGCTTAAAAAAGGAATTGAAGTCGATCAATGCCTCATCGCGTTTTAATGCTAGGCTAAAGACAAACATAAGCGTCGTCCACAAGAAGAGTGGCCCAACGATGGTTAGGAAATCCCCGGGGATTAATAGGGTCGTATAAACAACTTCAAGAACAGCTAGGAGCACGAAGCTGAAACCAATCGCCGTTCCGACCCTACCGGCGACGCTTTGTTTGGCGAGCAGTGCGAGCGACGTGAAGTATCCCGGGAAAAAGAACAGGATTGCCCCGGCGCAAAAGACCTGAATCGGTCCTCCAATAGACACGGCAACCGGTATGCAAAACGCTAGGAATAACAAATAGGCGAGAGTGGGGCGTCCTAGGCTCTGTACATTCATATTTGGGCGTTCTATACGTGTACGATTATATATGCTTTATCAAGTATGAGGGTTTAAACGTCTACCGCGTGTGGTGGGTTTGGCGCGTTCAATTTAGAGGCTTTAGGTCGGTCAGCCGGTGATCTGCGAAACCGTTGAACAGGCCCGTTCGCCGTTAGTATAAATGCTCTGTGTCGCAATGCCGAAAAGACAATGAGTTCGAGATGAGTACGAGGAGACGGATATTCAAGAATACCGCAGTTTTGGCTTCTGCGGATATATTCACCCGTCTGATGCGCTTTGCGCTTGCCATCGTTATCGCTCGAACGCTCGGTCCTGCCGGGTACGGCATATATGCGTTTGCCTTCTCGTTTGCGGAGGTCTATGGCGTTATCTCTGATTTTGGTATGAGTAACCTCATCATCCGAGACACGTCACGGGAAAAGAAGTACCTCGCTCGTTACGTTGGAAACATCCTATTCGTTGAATCGGCGCTTTCTGTGGTCGCTTATGGTTTCTTATTCCTCCTCGTGGGCTTAATGGACCTTCCGCAGGAAAAGGCCGTGATCGTGTACATCGCCGTCCTCGCTTATATGCTGACCGCTCTCGCCCAGATCGTCAGAGCAACGTTCAAAGCTCATGAAAAAATGGAGTACGACGCCGTCCTGAATATCATACAACAGAGTGTGACGGTCGTTCTTGGCATCACCGTGCTGTATTTCGGGTACGGATTGAACGCGCTCGCCCTCGCGTTCGTCATCGGGAGCCTAGTCAACCTAGCGGGAAGTCTCGCACTGGCCTCTAAGAGGTTTACGCGTCCGAAGTTTAGGCTCAGACGGCGTTTCTTGACGTATTTGGCTAAGGAGGTTCCCTCCTTTGGGCTGATCGTGTTCTTTACGCTTATCTATTACAAGATAAGCACCCTGCTTCTGTCGTTTATTCAGGGGGATGCTGCGACTGGATGGTTCAACGCCGCGTACACCATGGCGTTTTCTTTGACGTTTGTGCCGGCGGCGTTTATGGGGGCGCTTTTTCCCGTCATATCTACGCTCCATATCTCTTCGCGGGACCTCACAAGGACCATATACAATGAGTCGTTCCGCTACATGCTAATCCTCGGGCTTCCGCTTGCTTTCGGCACAACGGTGCTCGCAGACAAGGTTATCGACATCGTTTATGGAAGCCAGTTCTACAACTCAGCCGTCGTGCTGCAAATCGTCATCTGGTCAATTGCAATTCTGTTTCTTAACTTCGTGCTTACAACAACGCTGACATCGATTAACTTGCAGCGAGTAGTGATGTATGCCACCGGATTAGGCGTGGTGGTAAATATTATTCTCAACCTTCTTGTTATCCCTACGTTCAGCTACGTTGGTGCAAGCTACGTCATGGTAGCAACTGAGCTCAGTACTTTTTCTATCTGTTTCTACTATGCCTCGAAGAGTCTATGCTTCATTCGGGTGCAGCGCGTCGTGCTCAAACCGCTTGTCGCGTCATTCGTGATGGCTGCGGTAGCATATTATCTCAGACCAATCAACATCTTCATCATATTCGGCGTCGTTGTGTGGGTGTACTTCGCCACACTGATCGCACTTAAGACTTTTACAAAGCAAGACATTGACGTCATTAAGAGCATAATCGGCAGAAGTTGACGTCGTGTCTCACGTACGCCAAGACGGTGATGAAGGAGGCATCCCCAATAAAAATCGCATTGTCCACGTTTGAATACGACCGTAACCTTATCGGCGGTGCCGGCGTTTACGCACTCGAGCTCAGCAGGTGGCTCCAAAAGCTTTGTGAGCTCACTGTATTTAGCTGCGGCGTGTATCAGTCGCCCCCAGACGCCTTTGCGGCCTCTTGGTACGGAACAGGAGCAGCAAATGTTCGATATCACCGTCTTCCAGCGTTTTTGCGGAGTCACGGTATTGCGGCCTTTTTTTATTACGCTCTTTCGCAAAAAGTGCCCGCAGGAAACGACGTTTTTCTGGTAAACGACCTTTCGCAGGGGCTCGCGGTTCACAGCGACATCCCGATCGTGCAGATACTCCATCACCTCCCTTCGTCAGATCTTGACAAGTCGCCGACGTCGACTAGGTGGCGTGTCGCAATTAGGACACAAGCTGCCTTGGAGAAACGCGCTCTGAAACGGGCGCAAGCGATAATCTGTCAGAGCAGGGACACGATGGAGAATGCAGCAGCCCGGTATCCGGAACACGCGGCAAAATTCAGGGTAATACCGAACGGTGTTGACGTGTATCGTTTCGCACCCGCCAAAGGGAGTGCTGAGAGCACGGACAGTGAGACCCCCCTTCTCTTGTGTGTCGCTCGGGGACTCGAAGTTAGAAAAGGTTTAAGTTACTTGATTGAGGCGTTTGCAGCTGTGCAGCGTGTTTCTGCCGCCGAGCTCGTAATTGTCGGCAAAGACTCGCAGGGTTTGAGGGGGCAACTTCTGGCGCAAGCGCGTGCGCTTGGCGTCGCTGACTTAATAACGCTTATTGACTCTGTATCGCAGCGCGACCTCATTTCGCTCTACCAGCGCGCGACGATGACGGTTGTGCCGTCAGTGCTCGAAGGATTTAGCAGACCAGCCCTTGAATCTATGGCATGTGGATCCCCCGTTGTCGGATCGGCCGTCGGAGCAATTCCCGAGTTACTTGATGAAAACTCAGGAGTATTGATCCCCCCGGGAGACGCGCGCTCCCTTGCTTCTGCTATAACCGACTTGCTGCAGGATACGAAGAAAGCGAAACGCCTAGGGATCGCCGCGAGGGAACGCGCTGTCGCATGCTTTAGCTGGGATACCGTCGCGAAGCGTGTACTCAGCGTGTGTGAGCAAACAGTCTCAGGCTGAGACACGCTTGTATACTGCTTCGAGCTTTCGTATATGGGTACTCATGTTAAACATCGCTGCCGATTTGCGCGCGTTGTCATTTAGCTGATTAAGGAGTAACGGATCAGACGATAGCGTTTCTAGAAGGGCCGTCAACGCTTCAACGTCACCGGGCGGAAAAAGAAAACCATTGTATCCATCGCTGATGAATTCAGGAATCGCCCCTGCGCGGCTTCCGAGCACTGGGATACCCTGCCAAAAGTATTCGGGTATTACGAGCCCGAACGTCTCGCTGTAGATGGATGGCACCACACCCACGTCGGCTATGCCGTAGAGCTGTCGAAGCTTCTCAGGGGCTAAAAAGCCATAGAAACTTATACGTTCGTCGTCGCGCGCAGCACGCTTGAAACTCGCCACGTCACTGCCTTGGCCGACGATGTGCAATCGGGCACTGTTGAGATCTAAGCTCTTTATAGACTCTATAAGGACGTGAACGCCTTTGTGTTTTCCTAGGCGCCCTACGTAGAGTATGTCAAATGTACCGTTGTTAACCTTAGCTACGGGGTCGCCCCCCTCTATGCCAAGCGTAAGCTTCATCTTTTTGGTTGTGGTGAACAACCCGAAGCTGGAGAGGGTGTTAAGCACAAAGTTAGATGGGGCGATTATTAAGGCCGGTTCAATGCGCTTTGAGATCCAGCGATAGAGGCGGCATAAGCTGTGAGGGTTCACGCACGAGGTGTTTTTCCGCGTAAGCATTGTCGTTTTTGGACATATAAGGTTGTAGTCGTGCACTGTGTGAACCGTGGGAATGTGCAGATCATTGGCGGCACTAAACACCGATGCCGATAAGCCCTTGAAATTGTGCACGTGGACGACATCGGGGCGCTCTCGCTTGAGCACGTCTTTAACAAACGCATACGTGTGTGGATTCCACACGTCAACAGCGTGCCAGACTGGCTTAACGAGGAGGGGCTTTTCGGAATAGTGATACGAAGAGTAGAGGTTCAGTGGGTAAAACCTATAGACGCGCTCTCTTTGAGGGGTCTCGTGCTCGGAAGTTGCGCTCGAGTTTGTGTGAAATGGAGTGGTTGTTATTATCGAGATATCGTGCACGTTGCTCAGTCGTTGTGCGATATGATGGACGTACAGTTCAGCGCCACCGTGAACGTATGGCGGATAAAGATTTGATATCATACATATTTTCACAAAAACAACCTCAAAATCTGCACGCCAAAAAAAGCATTCGTGGTCACCCTACTTTTTTGAACTGACCTATATTAAGCCATCGTAAACGTCAATTGTGCGGGTAACTGCCTGAGCCCACGTAAAATGGTTCTTAACTCTCTCAAAGCCGTTCTGGCCGAGCGTTTCGGCTAGTGCGCTATCGCGCAAAATCGCCGCTATTGCTTGCTCAAGCCCCCGTACATCTCCCGGCTCTACTAGCAACCCGTTATGATGGTCCTCAATAACTGAGGGGATGCCGCCTACGTTCGTGCCTATGACTGGCCTACCGCAGGCATTTGCTTCGGCTAGAACCATGCCAAACCCTTCAGCATCGGTGTAGGTTGGAAGCACTGTGAGGTCTGCTCCACGGTAATAAAGGGGCATCTCTTCTTCGGGCACGATCCCGGCAAATACGATTCGACCTGCAACCCCGGCGTGTGCCGCGTCCGCTGCATAGTGCGAAAGCCAATTTCCGCCGCCGACGATGACGAGCGTTGTGCTGGGATCAAGATGCCGTAGCGCACTGATAAGTATATTAAGTCCCTTGTGACGATGTGATTTGCTTAGCTGGCCGACAAAGAGGATGACAGGCCCTTTTAGGCCGTACCTGTCTTTCAAAAAGCCGGCGTACACGTTTGGATTGAATCTCGCTAAATCGACACCAGGGGGGACAGTAGCGGTTTTGTTGAGGTACCCTCGAAGATACGGAGAACGCGCGGCATAGCGCTGAGAAATCGTAATGATGCGACTCGCTCGCTTAATAGTCTCTCTTCCCAAGATCTTATAATACGCGCGTACCAACAGCTTCGTCACGGTAGTGATGCCCACCGCGTCGTTGTAGTAAGTCAAGACGAACGGTCGATCACCACAGACCCTCGCGGCGACGTCAGCCATGTAGGGCACGGGTAAATGTCCGTTCACTATGTCAGGGTCAACCTCGTCGATAATCCTCTTGATGGATCCAAACCAGCCAAAACTGAACGGCGTATTAGAGATAGTCGTAAGTCGAGGAAGCGTAAGAACTGAGGGGCCGGACGTGTGTGGAACCCGTGAACACGTTAGGACCGTCGTATCGATTCCTGCATTGTGCAGTCCGACCGCTATTTTATACGTATACTGTTGCATTCCTCCAACGCCAGAATAATAGGGCGAAGCGATTAGCACTTTCATAAGGATTGCACTCGCGTACGTTCACGAACTAGTTATAGAAGACGGTTGCACAGCGCAGGTTAGGAAGCGGTTCGTTGCCATCAAACGGCCGTCCGTCAGCTGATTAGTTTCTCGTAGGTACTTATAACGCTTTTTGAGATATCGGACCATGCGTATTTCTTCGACATTTCGAATCCATTTTCGGCAAGTTGTTCTCGCAATGCATCGTCTGTGACGAGCTTCAAAATAGCCTCCGCAATTTCACGCGGGGAGATCTTGCCGATGAGGAAACCATTGACACCGTCTCTAACCAGCTCTCGCGCGGCACTCATTTCGTGCCTTATGCTGATCACCGGCAACTTACACGCATTTGCCTCGATGATAACGAGTCCGAACCCCTCGCGAACAGAAGGGAGGACAAATACCTTTGATGACTTCATGTGCGCGGTGAGCACATCTTGATCGACAAAGCCGGTAAAGGTGACGCTCTCGTCAAGTCCGAGCGTGGCCGCAAGGTCTTCGAGCGTACCTCGTTCTGGACCATCTCCGACAATCGCACAAGAAATCATCGGAACTTCCGTTTTTGCAATAGCTATCGCGTTCAGCAAAAGATCTACGCGTTTTTCGTGGATGAGTCGACCGGCAAACAGTACATCGGTAGTTCTCGCAGCAGGTGCGATTTTAATGATGCGTTCAAGATCGATGCCGACTGGTATAACGTCAATGCGTTCAGGTCTGACCTTGCATTTAATAAGATCGCCGCGCGTCTTTTGTGATATCGCCACAATGCCATCAGGAAGACGCATCGTCAGTCGTTCTATAACCCTACCGACGCTGCCACTAGTAGTCCCAAGGTATTCCGACCAATAAGCGCCCCACACTTCTAGCCACGTGATCACCAATGGTTTTCTTTTAATGATGGAGGCAATTTTGCAAGAGAAACACGGGAAATAAGGGAATTGGTTACAGTCGATCACGTCATAATCGGCCTTTAGCAGGGGCGGTAACACTTTCAACGAGAATATCAAAGCCTCTTTAATTGAGCGAACTCCTTGCTCGTTGTAGAGCTCGCTAACCTTGCAGACGCCGTGCAGGTGCACGTTGTCGGTCATGATTGTATCGGGCCCTTGCCACCATTTCATGCCGTAAATATGAACTTCGTGCTCGCCGTTTTCGGCAAGCTTGCGTGCAAGTTCCCAGAGACGTTTGTCAGCCCCTCCCATATTGTACGGATAAATTGCATCCATGACGTACGCAATTTTTATGGCTTTCGCCCCCTGCCAAGCGTCATCCATCGCTTTAATAAAAAAAATCCTATCTTCAGTCCGTCAGAGGTCGAACTTAGCTTCGGTCGATCAGCCCGTTTGTTATAATCAATTGCTACCTCTCCTATACTAAAGCCAAGACGCGAGCATTCGACAAACATGTCAGCTTCGAGCTCAAATCCGCGTGCAACAAGGTGCATGTGGTCAATGACGTGCCTGCGGTAGCCCCAGAATCCGGTACACAAGTCGGTTATCTCTTTTTTGAAAAGCGCGCACGCTACGGCCGTGAGCACACGATTGCCAAACAGGTTTGTTCGTGTCATAGCTCCGTTCTCGATATGGCCTTTCAAACGTGAGCCGAGGACGACGTCGTACGTTTGCAGAAGGCGTAGAAAATCCGTAATTCGCTCTGGCGGATAGGTATTATCTCCATCTATCATAATGTAGTAATCTGCGCGGATCGCTGAAAACGCGTGCTGCATTGCTGCCCCTTTTCCGGGCTGCGTGACAGGCAACACTACTGCGCCTTTTTCGAGCGCTTTTTGTTGAGTCCTATCCTCAGAATCGCCATCGATAACATAGATAGTAGTGTCGTATCCATCATTCGAGAGCGCGTGAACAGGAATCCTGTCAATCACGCGACCGATAGTGGCTTCTTCATTGAGCGTCGGAATGAGCACTGCTACTTGGGCTTTCATTGGAATCGGCCAACCTCATTTGCGGAGCAAAACCGCATACGAGTGAAGCTTTGCTTTTCGATCTTAAGTGTTGCGTTATGCGCGCCTCAATGCTAGCACAGTCAGCAAACCGTTCACCGCTCCATCCGAGGCTAGTTATATACCGTAGTTTCACATAGTCTCGTGCGAGATCAAGCGCACAAACGTTGCACGAGGTATCCATGCAAGTTGTTCTGTCTGCTCTTCGATTTGTAATTGGGGCAGCGTTGTTCTTTTTCATTCCAGGGTCCATCTTAACCGTTCTATTATTCCCAAGAAAACAAGATCTATACATTTTAGAGAGGGCCCTAATAGCAGTCATTACAAGCATTATCGTCTCAATGGCTGATGCAACGTTTCTTCTGGTTACTGTAGGGTTAAATTATGTGACGCTCACATTTTCAATGTTTATTGTGTCTGCCGTGTTTGTAGTGCTTGCTTTCGTGCGTTGGAGAGGCGTAGCACAGTCTGATAGACTAGTAATCAACGGGAAGGGAAATTCTTTGTTGCTTCCGGCAATAGCGGGAACGATTTGTCTCGTTCTTGCTCTCAGCGGCGTAACGCTGCTTTTTTACCCTCATTCGAACGATGTGAGTTACAGTGAATTCTACGTTTTAGATAGCAACAGACAGACCGTAGACTATCCAACAAATGTGACTCAGGGGACGTCTTCTGCTTTAATCCTCGGTATTACAAACCACGAGAACAATGCTAATACTTATTCTGGAACGGTGAGCTTAAACAACAGCACGCTATATTCGTTTGACAATCTGACGTTGAGCTTGGGACAGAACATTGAAAAATCAATCGTTGTTTCATTCAACTCATCAGGGCAAAAGCAAAAGCTACAATTTATACTCACTGACTCATTCAATAAAACCTACGAACTGCACTTGTGGGTTAACGTCAATGAGAGTGCTTAGAACAGCTGCTTTTTGCGGGGCACACAGAAATATATCTATTGCCTCGACACCGGCGACTTTTGTATTCCACATTTTTATGTCAAACGTAGTTAGGCTCTGCTTAAAGTTTTTTTTGGTTATTTGAAGGCATCAAAGAGCGCAAGTCGCTCACGCACTAATTCCGGAATTCTATGGTACCCTCCAGCAGCTTTGACTTCTTTGTCGGTGATGTTGAACGTCTGCATTAGTTGCCCGCGTTTTGCTTCGCTATAATCGATTACGCGCGGATCGGCGGCTATCAGTTGGTTAAGTCTTTGTAAGCTCCTTTCGATTGATTTCGTGGTGCCAACGACAACGAACAAAACGTCAATATCTCCTTTGTGAACGCCAAAGTTGAGTGCTTTTTGGATTTGTCGGCAAGCGCTCAGGTGAAGGAGGATTTCGACACCGAGGTTTGTAGCGATGTTATGCCCATCTGTAAAAGACCCAAGTGCCTGATGCACAGCTTCATCAATGTGCTGTCTGTCCGCAACTTTTGTGGCGTCAATGGCTTGAATCGTCGCGTTGCTTGAACCTGCGATTTCGTCGATGTCGTGTAAAAACGTTTCAACCCTTGCAATGGTGGCTTTGCCAGCTAGAATCTCATAGTGCATGGTTGCTTCAGTCACTCCTGGGAAACTATTCTGCGAGTTGATCCTTTCCGTCGACCAACCTTTGGGCGGACCCTAGTTGTTCAAAGACATCTGCGGCTATTTTTGGACCAAGAAGTGTTGCGATCGTCGCAAACTGAGCATTTTTTACATCTTTGCGAGTTTGAAAACCGGCATCGAAGAGCTGTCGACCACGCACGCGGCCGATGTTTTTCAACTGGACGAGATCAAGGAGCTCGCGATTTATCCCAAACTTGACGCGTTCGGTAAGATCCCGAGCCTGACTCTTTGCAGACACCTTCAGATGGGCTGCGAGTTCCGCGAGTGCGTGACTTATCCACTGTACGGTGTCTACGAGATTTCTGATGTCTCCCGGTCCGACGTTGTAGTCCTCAGTGATCTCCTTCTCGCTTACCTCATTGATCCAGTCGTGGACGAGCATGGCTGTTTTAACCTCAGAAAGGAACCACTCATAATCAACGTCTCTAAACCGATCGGGAATCTCGACTAAGAACTCATCAAGGTGCTTGTTGACAAATTCAGTCACCGGATGATAGTCTTTGCTTCGCATATAAAGACGCCTAACGTCGGGGGTTGAGCAAATGAGCTGAAGAAGCGCAACGTCAGAGGCGTTCTCAGCATTTTCAAGTCCTCGTCTAATTTTCACAGCGGATAGCGGATCAATGTACAGCTTGGAAACGAGGTGTCCAAATGAAGTGGCTTTGACGTATCCTCCCAAGTCTACTATCATCTCCTCATGCGCTAAAAACGCTAAGACGCTATCGATGACGTATGAAGTAAGGTTTAATGTGCTCTGCTGCTGGAATCCAAAGAACGTTGCACCAAAGAATCGTTCGAGCTCATCTCTTGTGCGTGCGAAACCGTTAGAAATGGTCGAGAGCACGTGCATGCGTAAAGCGGTCTCTGTTCCGAGCTTAGATATGACGTCTTCCGCCTCGTTCAGGATGTAGTGCTCGGCGAGGGCTTCACACTCGTTTGGTGATTTTGCTATTAGTATTGCCTCTCCGTAAGAATCGAATCCGGGCCTTCCTGCCCGTCCTGCCATCTGCTTATATTCGAGCACAGGGATATTCGTCATACCATAATTTGCGTCATAACGTTTGTAGTCTCTAATAATCACTCTCCGGGCGGGAAGGTTTAGTCCTGCTGCCAGTGTGGGGGTGGCTACAATGACCTTTATGCAGTTCCTTTTGAACCCTGCTTCGACAAGTTTGCGATCGTCGCTTGAAAGCCCCGCATGATGAAATGCGACCGAGTTCTGCACGCAATACTTGAGTTTCTCTTCTATTGCTGCATCCCCGTGAATCTTAGCCGCTAATTCTGTGCAATCATACCGTAGCGATTTCATCGCGGTCGCCATCTTCTTTGCTAGGCTTTCGGCATTTCTCCGCGTGTTAACGAAGACAAGACATTGTCCACCATCACTGAGGGTGTCGATTGATAGTGCAATAGACGGGTCGGTCTTACCATCAGAAATGGCTTTTTTTGACTTGTTTCGTTGAGGTGTGTGTGGCACAAATCTGATGGTAGCACTTTGTGGAAGGTAGAGGCCTTCGTGGAGCGCCACAGGTCGCCAGTCGCTTCGGACGAGTTGCGCGCCAAGCCAATGCGCGATCTCATCTGCGTTAGAGACGGTAGCGCTGAGGGCGAGTATCTGGGTACGGGGATTCAGTTTTTTGAGTTTAGTCAGTGTTACTTCAAGAGTGGGACCCCTATCCATAGAGTCCAGTAGATGGATTTCGTCAGCCACGATAACGCTTAATTCGCGCATCCACTCTACGCCATTTCGCAGTAGCGAATCCGCTTTTTCTGAAGTCGTTACGATAATGTCATTATGCCCAATCTTGTCGTCACGAACGTCATAATCCCCGGTAGAAATACCTATTTTGACGCCAAACGTGGCAAAAAGCGAAAACCTGTCGAACTTTTCCGAAGCTAACGCCTTTAGCGGCACGATATAGAGACATTTGCCGCCTCGATAAATCGAATTGAGCATAGCAAACTCTGCCAGCAGCGTCTTTCCGGAGGCAGTGGGTGTAGCGACGACCAGGCTTGCACCGTCGAGCAGTCCACAGGCTATTGCTTCAGCTTGAGGCGGATAGAGTTCCGTGAAGCTGGAATGAGCGTAAAAACGGGTAATCGTCTCGGGTAAATCCTTTAAATCCATATTCTTCACTCTTATGAGCGTATTCCGATATTAATCGTGAAGAGATCGCACAATGCGATTTACATTTTCGTTCTGTAATATAAGTGACATCGTCTTGCTGCCTTTCCCACAAACGGGCCCTCCTTTGTAGTAATCTGGGGTGGCGAAAGTTTCAAATCACTCATTGAACGCCTTTTGTACTGTTTGGATGTTTAGTTGTATTGTTCCTTGATGAAAATGTATAAGAGAGCTCGTCTACGGAGATTGAACAATTGATTTTTGACCCTCATATTCATTCAAAATATTCTGGGGATAGCGCTATTGAACCGGCGATTATCCTCAAAGTCGCGAAAAAGATGGGATTGGACGGGATTGCTGTTACTGATCACCTCACAATCAAGGGCGGAATTGAAACGCGCAAGATGAATCTCGATCCTGACTTTTACGTTATAGTCGGCTCCGAAGTTGAAACGAACAACAAGGAGGACCTCATAGGGTTGTTTTTAACGGAAGACATTAAGTCGAGAGACACAGAAGACATCATCACGGAGATTAAAGCGCAAGGAGGCCTAGTCTTTTGGGCGCATCCGTTCCGATTCGGCAAAAACTTGTTACATAGCGATGCTATTGAACAACTTGATCTCATTGAGGGATTCAATTCTAAAACGAGTGCATCGCGGAATGCACTCGCGCAACAACTCGCTCGTAAATACGACAAACCAGTTATAGGCGCAAGCGACGCGCACCAAGCCTTTGAAATTGGGAATGGAAAGACGCTTGTAAATGACACTGGTTTTGACAACACTAGGGAAGCCCTCGCTAGTGGCAAGACCCAGATAGTGGATTCGTGCTTATCATATGATTATCTTGATGATATGCTGTGACTAAGCCTGTCGTTTGATGTTGTAGTTCAACGCGGCTTCTTTAAGGCCTGACGACGGTTTTTTGGGGACCTCGCTATGAAAGCAGTTGGAGGATGTAAAGAACTTCACCCCATTAACGCTGTTTAGGAGGTGCCACTTTGTTATTATTCACGTTTAATAATGGCAAAATACTAATAGGATTAAGGTCAAGGTATTTTTACTAAACTTTGTGAGGTGACCGGCTAAATCAAACAGCACAGCATAAAATCGGAATTGTTTAATAACCTAAGTTGGTCGATACGACCAAGTAAGTCAGCTGGCTGTACTGTTTTAGACAGCCAGCGTTTCTTACAATTGCTTTTTTATCAAAAATCAGAACTGAGTTTTATTTCACGAGTTTTCGTGATATATTGATGCCTTTATTCCACTCGCGGTAAGTTAAGAGAGGGCCTTCCAGCAAAAAAAACAAGGTAGGGTGGGCAGCAGGATGCTCACCACTACTGAATATTGAGTTTTTACGTCAGGACAAACGAGTTCATTATTCGTTGTGCTTGCGCTAGATATGTATCGTAATCGCTGGAAATAGCTTTGTACGTTATAACATAGCCCGTATTGTTGTTGACGACGTAAGTCTGCATCACTTTGACCGATTTGTTAGTCGCTGTTGTCTGGTTATATTGTATAGGGACAATTCCAGACCAAACGATAGTGTGCGCGGGTTTTCCAGCAAAAGTTAAGTTGGTATCGTTGAGAACCGTAAAGTTCTTGAAATTCCCTGTTGTATTGTTGTTTTTAAGCGGCGCAACTTCACTATTTGCAAAGTCACTTAGCGTTTGACCGGCGCTAAGACTTTTTGCGGCCACTAGAACGCCGTCAGCTGTTTCATTTGGGCTCAGATAGATGTACACCCTAACTGGAGTTGATGCATCTGAGGAATTATCTGTCTTCAGAGTTTTGTTGTATGTGATGTTGAAACCCGCAGCGCTCGAAAACGTCGTGTTGTTCCCGACCGTCGTCTGCGTTGCAGAGATCGGCGCAGGAGTTGGCGAAGGAGTGGTACTAGTCGCGCAGCCTGCTGTTATCGCTGCTAATGTTAACAGCGCGACAACCGCTAGCGCGGTGATTAGATTGCGATTATTCATCATATCAGTTCTCGCCTACATGAAAATCTGCTAGAAAATAAAGGTTTGCATCCCAGTTTGCAGCGTATTGAATGGAAGCACATTGTGGTTAGCGCGTTAGTCGCGCCCCAATAAGTCTTTATTCGAAAAGCAACTTCAATAAAGAGGAGCGAATCGTTAATCCTCGCGGTTTGTTTGAATCATCGTTTAAGAAGCTGCGCTTACGCTTAATAGGCTTGCAGCTGTCAATAAGGTAGACACATGGCGGACCATACAAGTAAATATTCAACGAGACTTGACGTGCTGCCTCCGTACCTTTTCGCACAAATCGATGCACTGAAGGCAGAAAGGGCGGCACAGGGCATCGATATCATTGATCTTGGTGTGGGTGATCCGGATCAGCCGACGCCTGCCCATATCGTCGATTCACTCGTGCACGCAGCGCACAAAGAAGCGAATCATCGGTACCCTTCCTCGGAAGGTCTACTGTCGTACCGGCAAGCGGTGAGCGAGTGGTACGCACAGAAAAGCATCGACCTCGATCCTACGAGCGAGGTATTGGCGCTCATTGGGTCGAAGGAAGGCCTCGCGCATTTGCCTTTAGCTTTCGTCAATCAAGGGGACAAAGTGCTCGTTCCAGATCCTGCGTATCCTGTATACAAGATCGCTACTATCCTAGCTGACGGCAAGCCGGTAACTATGCCGCTCACTGCCGACAATGGTTTCTTGCCGGACATAGAGAAAGCAGAGCCCGATGCTAAGTTGCTCTATATAAACTATCCAAATAACCCTACTGCAGCTGTTGCTAACAAAGCCTTTTTCAGAACTATCGTCGACTATGCTCAAGACAACGACGTTATAGTCTGTCACGATGCCGCCTATATGGAGCTGACGTTTGATGGTTACGTAGCGCCGTCGTTTCTCTCCATCCCGGGCGCGATGGAAGTAGGAATCGAAATCAACAGCCTTTCTAAAGCGTTTAACATGACGGGCTGGCGAATGGGTTTTGCAGTGGGAAACGCTGACATCATCGCGGGGCTCAAGAAGGTTAAGTCGAACCTTGACTCAGGCGCGTTCCAAGCGGTACAAGAGGCCGGGATCACTGCCATGACGGGACCGCAGGACATGATCCACGCCCTCAGAAAACTCTACGTTGAACGGAGGGATGCGCTGGTTGACGGTCTGAGGAACATCGGCTGGTCCGTCGAGAAGCCAAAAGCGACGTTTTATGTCTGGGCTCCTGTCCCAGACGGCAGTCCCTCAGTGGAGTTCTCATTGAAGCTGCTAGACGCGGGAATAGTTGCTACGCCAGGCATTGGCTTTGGTGAGTATGGCGAGGGCTATATCAGATTTGCGTTAACAGTGCCTGTCAACACGATTAAAGAAGCTATAAGGCGGCTTGAGGAGATTGTCTAAGATGAATTTCGGAACGCGCGATCACCTTGACGAGAAAAATGGGCACCTTACGATTGGTGGCGCGGACGTAATCGATCTTACACAAGAGTACGGCACGCCGTTATACGTCATTGATGAGGGGCGCATTCGGAGTAACTACAGACGCTTTGCAGCAGCGTTCCCAGACGCGGACATCTACTATGCCGCTAAGGCAAACGGCAACCTCGCAGTGCTGCGCGTGCTTGCCCAAGAGGGTGCCGGCGCTGACGTTTTCTCTGATGGTGAGCTTTATGCCGCTCTTCTTGCAGGCATCCTCCCTGACCGAATTCTCTTCAATGGGAACTCAAAAACTGATGCTGAACTTCGCATGGCGTGCGAAACCGGCGTTCGAGTTTCTGTCGATTCACTTGAGGAACTGAAAAATCTCTCCCGAATCGCCTCAGAAGATAACAAAGAGGTTGAAATTGCCTTTAGGGTTAACCCTGACGTGTCACCAGCGACGCATCCTAAGATTGCTACGGGCTTGGCGCAATCAAAGTTCGGAATCCCTCACGATAAGGTACTCGCGTGCTACGAAGAAGCGCTTTCGCTTGAGGGCGTCCGACCTGTAGGTATCCATTGCCACATCGGTTCACAGATTCTCGAGCTTAGTCCATTCGCAGAAATGATGATACGGATGATGGATCTTGTTGAGGGGTTAAAAAATAAGCTTAAGCTCGAACTTGATTTTGTCGATATTGGCAGTGGACTCGGCATACCTTACACGGGCACGGCTCCGACCCCGATCGACCTCGCTAACACGGTGCTCCCGATCTTTTTCGAGCGCGCTAGCGCCCTTGGCATCCGACCCAAGTTGGTACTAGAACCGGGAAGATACATCGTTGGAGACACCTCACTTCTGCTCTGTACGGTAAACACCGTCAAAGAGGCTTACAGTACTTTTGTGGGTGTCGATGCCGGTTTCAACTTGCTTCTCCGCCCGACTATGTATGACTCGTACCACGAGGTGATCGTAGCAAACAAGCTTGACAAGACGTCTGAGCACACGTACACAATCGCTGGTCCGATCTGCGAGAGTGGTGATATACTAGCAAGAGATCGGCGCCTTCCCCGCGTTGAAAAGGGGGATCTCATCGCGGTCCTCGACACAGGGGCATACGGATTTGCCATGAGCTCTCAGTACAATGGCAGGACACGTGCAAGCGAAGTTCTTGTCAACGAGGGCGAGGCGGAACTTATTCGGGCGCGGGAGTCTTATGGGGATCTTCTGATGGGGCAGAATATCCCCCCCCGCTTGCTCTAAGGATTAACATGAAAACGATACCATTTGTCAAGATGCACGGGAACGGTAACGACTTCATTATCGTTGACGAGAGCAAGGACGGCCCAATTAAAAGCAAGTCAAGTTTCGCTGCAAAGGCGTGTGATCGTAGATTTGGCATAGGTGCTGACGGAGTTCTTTTCTTATCGCGACCAAGCGCTACAGACCTCGGCATGCGGTTGTTTCAACCTGACGGCTCCGAAGCGGAAATGTGTGGCAACGGCATTAGGTGCCTGGCCTTGTACGCGGTTGACGCTGGTTACGTCAGACACGGCACTGTCACAGTAAAAACTAAGGCAGGAGTTCGTAAAGTCACGGCTAAGAAAACCTCGGTAATCGTCGACATGGGCAAGCCTCAGTTTGCTCGCTCAGCGATACCGGCCCGGGGAACAGGCGACGTATTCGTCGAAAATATGCACGGCGTTGTAGTTTCTGCCGTCAATACTGGGGTTCCTCATGCGGTGGTCTTCGATGACATAGCTAACGATGATATCGCCGATTTGGCGGCGAAGATTCGATTCGATCCCATATTTCCGCACGGTGCGAACGTCGATTTTGTTAAGATAGACGGCAATACACTCTTTGTTCGCACATACGAGCGCGGCGTCGAACACGAGACGCTCAGCTGTGGAACGGGTGCCGTCGCCGCTGCTGCTGTTGCGAACCAGATGGGTCTGATCGGCACGAGGGTGACGGTCAACACGCTAGGCGGCTCTCTAAAAATTTCGTTGAAAAAACACGGTGCTTTTATGGAAGGGCCTGCAGAAATGGTCTATAAAGGTACTTATCTGCTTAAGAAAGGTTAGGCATCTGTGAGCCCATCGCCAGTAATGTTGAAATAAGTGTGTACATCGCGCGACAGCGTCGGATGTTTTTTTAGAATCGCACACCTGCGCCCGCTATCGGTTTTTGCAAATTGCACAACGACTTTCGAAAGGTTATCAATTAAATACCCTGCAACGGGCAACACCTCGTCAGTATCGATGTCGGCGTAGACTTGGTTGGTTACAACCACGCCTAAATCTAATTTTTTAGCCAATCCAATTAGTAAAAGCAGTTGATTGACGAGAGCGTGCTGTAACGCAATTTCAGTGTTCTTTGACTGCTCTAGTCGATAAAGCGTTGTTGCCGCGTCGAGAACGACAAGCCCTACATTCTCCTTTGCCACTTTCTTAATGTTGCGGAGCGTGGCACGCTGCTGATCGAAGCTTTTAACCTCGAAGACGAGCAGCCTCTGAC
>CABECC010000129.1_pt1 | contig 25061 bp, 29 predicted proteins | sample 3132701 | NCBI WGS metagenome assembly CABECC01 (sample SAMEA5534347, study PRJEB31848) | metagenome | biome: tundra; feature: field; material: soil | place: USA | collected 2013-05 | depth 0.45 m
GCCACTTGTATGTCTCGACCCGCTAACTTCGAAATTTTATAGGGACTTCTAGACGAAATTTGCCTACTTGTATAAATTCGCGGGATCGCACCTAAAAGGAGGTCAAAATCGCAATATTTAAGAAACAAAACATACATTTTGTTGCCTGTGACCAAAATTCCCGATTATCTTGAAAAAGAGCAAGTCGATGAGCTGCTAAAAACAGCCAAAACATGCAGTGAGCGGGACTATCTGCTCCTCGACTTCATGTGGCGAACAGGAGTGAGAGTTAGCGAGGTCATTAACGTAACACCTGATGATATCGAATACAAAAACAACGTGGTGAACATACGGAAAGCAAAAGGGGGGCGACAGCGGAGAGTACTAATTGGGAATCAAACACTCCAAATGCTTTCCGACTATGTTTTAGCACAAAATATCCCTGATAATCAGCCTATTTTTCCTGTTAGACGAGAGCAGGTATTCAAGCTGGTCAAAAAATATGGAAAGATGATAGATATTAATATCCACCCGCATACGTTACGCCACAGCTTTGCTATATATTTAGTACGCTCTGGGATGGATTTACGGCGTTTGCAGATCTTATTAGGACATTCGAGCCTTAGCATAACGCAGGTTTATCTTCAGTTTAAGGATGAAGACTTGCGGGAAGCATACGATAAGATCTCATTTTGAGCTTTTTTGTTTCCAGTTATTTTTATAAAAGTGAGAGTTAAGATAGTTTTAACAGCGTTATAAATCAAGTTAAACTACTGCTTTCTTATGGTCTTAAGCTCTATTTTCGACTTAAATTTTAACCTGATGAGGTTAAAATCGCTTTAAAACCGCAAATATCAACGCATACACCTCCGCCGTTTCGTAAAATAACCATTTTACGAAATGTGAAGAATATTACCGATTATTTAGAGCGCGAGCAGGTCGACGCGATACTTGAGGCCGCTCACATTGCCAATCATAGGGACTACTTAATTATACGAGTGTTGTGGCGCACTGGTGTACGTGTAAATGAGTTAGTCAATATCAGGCCGGGAGATATTGAGTGGAATAATCAAGTAATCAACGTTACTAAAGCCAAACGCGGGAAGCAGCGGAGAGTACTTCTTGACAAAGATACCCTTAAAATGCTCTCCGACTATGTCTTAGCACTAAATACCCCAGAGGATCGGCCTATTTTTAACCTTACAACCAGACAAATCGAAAACATCGTCAAGAAATATGGCAATACGATTGGCGTTAATGTACACCCGCATATGCTAAGACATAGTTTTGCGATCCACCTTGTTCGCAGCGGAATGGATTTACGGCGACTACAATTACTTCTAGGACATAGTAGCTCGAATATGACGCAGATTTATTTACAATTTAAAGATGATGATATTCGCGAGGTTTACCAAAAGGTAGATTTTTAGATATGCTATTTTTATAAAAGTGAGAGTACATAAACAAAATTAGGAAAAAATAAGGTTATCAACTGACACAACATTTACTTGAAGTGCCATTCTTTGCTGTAAATTTTTTGATACCTAACGATCTTCAAAAATTTTCTTATAGTCTTAAGATGGGCAATTATAATTAGTTATCTTATCATAATCTTATAAACTAACAAATCTAAGTAAAGTTAGCATCTAATAGCCTGAAGCTAAATTTCGATTTATGCATGCTTTTTTTTAAAACAGAAGATTTTCTCGTAAAATTCGAACGGTTAAAAAAGCTAACAAACAAAATAAATTTATAAATAAGCCTCAATTTAGCACCCTCTCACTGACGTTAAGATGCGAGATCAACTAACAATTAATATATATGTGAGTTTTAATCTACAATCTTATATTTTTTAATTGCACAACAAACAACTTCAATATAGTAATATAAAATATATATATTAAAATTATTAATTAATAACATAATTAATCTAATGACTATAAACTAATGATTATAATACTATCATAAATCATAATGGTTGCAAATCTAGTAGAAGTGCAATATAATAACCTTAAGGTCGCAAATTTCGTTAAAAATGAGGTAAAAGTGAGAGTTAACGCAAGTATTGGAAGACCCCGCAAAATAAACAGCTAAAGTCAAAATTTTAGGTTGATTTCAACTCTTAATTTCACTATCAAATACGTCTAGAATCGTTTTGAGCTCGTCTTTGCTAACACCTTCTTTTGGCTCGAATTTTATACCGTGATCCCCGTTGTGAGGCTTCCTATGATCGTATCTACCTATCAAGATAGCTTGAGGTATTCTTGATGGAAAAGCTTCACATCGCTGCGCTTTTCGATAATATTTGCAGACAAAACACATTGAAACTGGATAAACTGGCAAAATTAACCTCCTTTTGTCGATTTAACACTAACTATAAAAAAACAAACTAAAAGTCTGGGTTAGGGTTAACAAAAAGTGAGAGTTGTTTCCGATTTCTGCGCCAGAACATAGTGACAGTGCGTGCAACTCCCACTATGGCAGGCACATTAATAGAGGGGCATCAGGCACAAATGCAACACAGCAGAGTCTGACACTTCAATGAGCTCATCTATTGCTTCTATTTTGCTCCAAGGAACCGTTATTTCAATATGGAATGCTTGGATACCAACGCCAACCTCTAAGCCGATCTCTTTCGAATCGGAATCGATGCTGAAGTTTTTAACGTGACCGACATCACACCCGCTTAATGAGACGACCGCCTTCTTAAGGAGGACTTTCGCGTGGATAACCTCTGCATCGCGCTCACTTAACGATGCAAAGATCGCTGACTCTGAAACGATTAAGGAGTCATCAATTATTTCAATTTTTGACGACGGAATTACTGAGGTGCTTTTAGTAGACTTGTTTTTGACAACTAGCAACCCTTCTTTTAACCCCTCTCCGTATGTCACGTCCGCGACCAGGCCCCAATCAGTGCCACTTCTAGATGAGACCGTTTTATTAAGAACGTTTTTTTGCCACATGGTTTGACCTTTATACACATTATGCGCGTTACGAGTTAAAAACCATATTGTTTGCTGTGAGATGATCGAAAAAGGAAAACTAAAAGTCGAAAACTCAATGTTAGCTAAATTAAATTGGCCACAATCACATAATGGGAAGGCCCCGAATCCTGTATTGAAACAACATTAAATCCTGCTCTTTCGATGAGGGACGCGGCTTCTGATTCACTGAACCTTATGTCAACTGGCGGCCCAAAAGGCGTAGATTCTTTTTTCCAGTCGAGATTGATCAATCTGCCGTCCTTCTTGAGGTTGCTCTTGGCGTTCTGCAACACTTTGAAGGGATCTCTGAAATCGTGCAGAGCTATTCCAATGAACACTATGTTCGCACAGCGCTCACACAGAGAGACGTCTTCAGCTGCCGCAAGCTTAACTCGGATATTTCCTAAACCTGCTTGCGCGGCTTGCGCACGTAATTTTCCCAGAGCCACATCGTCGACGTCAACGCCGCAAACTACACCTTCAGATCCAATCATTTCGGCTGCTGGAATGGCAAAAAAACCAAATCCGCAGGCCAGATCTATGAAGACGTCGCCGGCCTTAACCCCTACTTCCGTCAAGATTTTTTCAGGGTTCTGCCATTTCCGTCTCTGAACCTCATTGCGATATGTATGGTGCATGGAATCCTCAGCGCGATTCTTCTACGGTACGCAAGCTATTTAAGCGACCCTATAGCAGACGCTACAAATCTTTCCTGAGTCAAAAAGCTGGCGCGCGCGACACATTCGGGCACCTCGTCACAGCTCCTCTGCCATCTTGTTAGTATCACTAAAACGCAAGAGCTGTACAAGTAGAAACCCTATTAGCGTCAGCAGAAGAGCATAGAGCACCATATTGTTCCACAGATAACCGCCAACATTTTCGATAATGGCGTACTTTCGCGTATCAATAATAAGATGACTCGCGTATATAGCGAACGCTGCATAACCTGCGATTAGTGCAGTTTTCGGTCGACGTATAAATGGCAGGAAGGCTGCTACGAAAACGAGCGGTAAAATAACGAGGGAATGTGAAATATCAATGCCGATCGCTCGTGCCACATCCGGTAAGAATGCGATGAACGGCACCACGATCAGGTAACGATAATTTAGGATCGGGAGGAGGATGCATATGGGCAGCGCTATGTGGACGAGGATTTCATAGCGCTCTCTTGCTGGCCCATCAAACCAGATAAAAAAGATGACCAACTCTGCAACAACAGCTATAACAAGCTTGAGAAGATCAGCTTCAAAAGCTCGTCTCTTATACTGCTCTCTTCGGTCAGTTGTATAGTAGGTATTTCTTTGCGTTTCCATTGAGGAGCTTTTCCAAGACGAGCTTGTCCTTAAATGTGGTTGTGCTGAGAGCTAAGAATCCATATCTTGAATTTTCGGTTCATGACTGTTTGTGTTCAGTGGGTTACAATGCTCCAAAAGTGCTACGTGCAAAGCTAACACAGCGAGATTCGTTAGAATACTTGAAAAACGAGCAGGATCCCAAACGTCACCATAAGAAGCCCCGCGATAAGCCTCATATATCGCGCTGATTTCATTCTCCACTCTTCAGCCCTGTCTGTGCCCACCTTAACCGCATATATCGCAATGAATACGATGATCATTGGTATGACGAACGCAAATGCGAAAAGGGCTGTGTACAGGTTGTTCTGGAGAGTGGACATGCTTGTCAGATATGTCGTTGAAAAATAGGTAAACGGGCCAATTGTGCACGGTAAAGCGGCAATCGTTGCTATAAAACCGAGCCCTATTATTGCAATAAATGAGCCGGTTTTTCCAAGGGTGCTGATGCTGTGTTTGGTAAACGATGGGATCTTGAAACTGAACCAGCGATTATACCAGAAGAAGTCCTTGATGGACACGATCCCGACGATTAAGAGAAAGACGCCAATCAAAGTTTTCGTTAATTGTAGATTAGAAGCGCCAATAATTCTGACGAACTGCACTACGGCAAGTGCTGAAAGGAAGAATACGAAGAACACGGTAGCAATATATGCCACCCCAATGGCAAGGGCCCTCACCCGTGACCCGGTTAGGGCGAGCGTTCCCATTAAGAAGATAAGTACAGAAAAAACACATGGGTTCAGCCCACTTATTACCCCTGTTGTGAAAAAGAGAGCGAGTGGAAAGCTTCCTTGGGCGTTAGTAACGTCCCCTGTGGCGGTTGAATTCCCGGTAGCGTTGCCCGTTGTTGACTGTGGTGTAGGCGTCGGGGTCGGCACGACGTTGCCCATTATCTGATCGCCTGGGCCCGTCGCCCCGGATTGAACGGCCCTCGCAACTTCTGCTTGTACTGCGGATATTGACTCCTCCCCTCCCTGGTAGACCTTCTTCCCGATGAATATGGTCGGCGTGGAGTAAACCGACACACCGTACGCTGGCATGAACTTGTCCGTGAAAAGACTGTAATTCGCGTTATTACCTGTTTCGATCTTAATGACATGAAGTGTCGGATATTGACGTGCTAACTCCTCTATCATTGGCGCTATCGCTTGACAGTGAGGACAGGTAGTGCTGTAAAACTCGTATAAATTTACTGGCCATGGAGGATACTTTGCGCTTGATGTAGTGTTCGAAAGCGATGTCTGCGCTGCCACTGAGCCAACGGCCGAGCTAAATAACAATGTTATAAGAACAATCGACAGTCCAAAAAGCGCTTTCTTACGCATTAACCTCAGTCACCTTGCACTTTTGTCTGTATGTATAAAACGAGATGAAAAGTTATTCACGCAATTGTTTTTAAATACATGCGACTTTTTAATAAATTATCTTCTTGGTTATATAATTATTTTTTGTTCTCAGTTGCTACAACTTTTCACTATCGACTTAAACGATGAACTACCCTTCGTTCAGCTCTGTTTTTATTATTTTCTATTTTCCTCTTATCACAGACGAGAGGACATTAAAAAAACTATTGAAATTATCCCACATGGTAAATCAGTGTGGCCGTATGCTTGGTCGCGAAAAAACCGTGGATCATTTCCGTTGTCTAGTAAGTCTGCAGTCGGATCCGTTGGCCTAATATGCACTTCCCGCCCCTTAGTCCCCCAAATGGATTTTTCGGTGTGCCTAATGAATTCATGCATCGCGCCATAATGGCAGCCCCTCGCGCAAGACCATCATCAACGAACACAACATAGTCCTCAGGCTTTGCATAGATGTCCAGCTCTTTAATGACTTTCAAAATATGCTTCGGCTTGTTTCCAGTGATGCCAGCGCGACCGGTGATCCCGATGCTTACCTTATCATTGATCAGACCCTTTGTAAGTGCCGTCTTTATGATCCTTTCAGCGATGCCGGTGGAGACCCAGTCAATCACGTCATAGAGCATTTCGAGCCCAAAATCGTTATAGAGCTCACCTCCGACTTTCGAAATGCGGTGAAGATTACTGCCATTTTCACCCGAATCAACGCCAATTAGGGTCAAGCCTATTTTCTCTGCCGCAACCGGATTGACAGGAACGCTCCCAAATCGCTTCGATGTTTTTGGAACTTCTTCAATACGGATATGTTCATGGATCTCGTTAGCGAGCGCTCTGGCGTCCCGCTCACGTCCAAAACCTACCTTTAGCCGGCTTGACTTTGGAAGATCCAACGTCGTACCGCTCGTCTCATCTACAAGACCAGTACCACGGCCAATGGAATCAATGACTTCGCCTGAGATGCCGCAAAAGTTCGCAATCGTGTTTGCATAAGGAAGAACATCGTTGGTTATGCGCCCCTTAAAGGTCGTTCCAAAATCCATAGAAAGGCACGGATTTCGGAAGTCAACACCTGCCCATTTCGACCCTTCCTTGATTCCCGCGGTCGCGAGCTCCCCCTCCATCTCATTTGCGACTACTTCGACGCCCGTCGAACCTATCGGAGGGAGAACGCCACTCACCGAACCGTCAAACGCGACTTTATCGAGGAGACTATATTCGCGAAACTTCTTAGGAAGGTGGTGAATACTCATTGCCGGCGTCATCTTTCTCGCCGTAACACCCGCCATTAAACAGCCATCGGCAAGAGCCTTAATAAACTCACCAATGTCTTCTGGCTTATCAAAGCCAGCGACGACGCCGGTTGAGCGCACGACAAAGTGGAGGTCATCGACAAGGTCAAGGTTCGCGTCTCGCACCGACTGAATTAGGGTACGCTTCACCATTTCCGCGATGCTGTTTCGTGTGAGCGGCTTGTAGGTAAGTGTGCGCCCAAAGATTATTTCTCCTGGCTTCGGATCGCGCACGTCACGCGTCATACCGACGCTTTTGTTAACGACGTAGGCCTTGCCGTCTAACATGTTCGTTGCCGTAAGGATACTCTTCGTCGTTGTGTTACCCACTTCGACCGACGCCACCACGTAGAACGGCCCCTTTTTGATGTCAAGCAAGGATACCTCTTCATTCCTCGCTATTTTCGGTTTAGCCTCCCACAGACCTAAGGCCACTATATGTTCCTCCCCTCAACATTCCTCAATGACGCAGCAATCGATTTCTTCCAACTACTTAACCAGTTCATCTGTTTCTCTGGATCTGTTACTAAAAAAGCATTTTTTACGCTTATACTCTTTGATTTTTTTTGTATTCTAATCAATAAGTCCTAAGAGCATTTCTCGCCCCTTTCGCGATTTAAAAAGCGGAACGTCCCAGTTTTGCACAACTCGTGACCGCTGCCCACTGCTTGACTGACCTGCGTTGTCAATGCCCTGTTTTTCGTAAAACTCCTTATGAACCAGAATCCCCTTCCGTTGCCACGACGGAGTCCTAGCGAGGTTGACACCACGGTTGAACATAAACTCGTGCATTTCGCTAGCGTTCATTTCAAACAGTTTAGCGTGAGCATTGCTCGCCGTCTCGCCTTCTTTTCTCAAGTGATAATAGGTGTATGCATGTAGATGATTTCGCCAAGCTTCATTTTGTCGCCACTCGAGATATGGAGGTACGTCCAGCTTGTTTACAGGAACGACACGCGCATCGAAAGCCAATGGAGTACTCGGCGCGAGCCCTAAGGTCACTGCGCTCGCAAAGAAACTGGCGATCACAGAATCAAGTTTCTCGATCCTGCCGTCAAAAGGAGCGTCAAGAAAGAGAACATTTGCCTCGTCAGAAAAAGTGAATACCAGCTGCACCGGCAGGCCGCTTTGACGCATAAGGTTTTCCGAAGCAGCACCCATAGACTTCGCAAAGGTTAGGTCGTGCGGCTGTTCGCTTTGAAGCACCGAAAGCGTGTGCCGGAAATTCCTTCCGTCGATACGAACAAAAAAAGGAGCGACTGTACGCAAGCCTGCGTAGATCTCGCGCTCTTTCATTACGCTTCTTCTTTGGGCTTAGCTCGACCGATGAGCGTTTTTACGACGCTACTAACGAGAATAATATCAGCTATAGACTTAGCAAATCGGTAGGGTATCACTACGAATCGGTACTTAATATCAAAAATATTATGGTTAATATCACCTATAACGAGGCCCGTCACCCTCTTGTCGTTCGTATCGATCTTGATATCCTCCACTTTTCCTATATAGTCCCCCTTATCAGTGTACACATTGAGATCCATTATCTGTGTTAGCTCGATTCGCATTTTAACCTCCCTTTTGAGTTTCGTATAAACGCTTCGCCATGCACTATCGACTAAAGTGATATATAGTTTATTAAATAAAGGTAAATCAGAATTATATGGCTTGGTCTTTTCGAATCGCTACCGTTCGCGGAATACCGATTCTAATCAATATTACGCTTATATTGATTATTCCTATCTTCGCCTTCGCGTTTTCCCTCTCCCCCCCACCTCTAGGGTTTGCAAACGTTCCCAACTCATTCGTCTACGGGACAATAGCGGGCATTATGATCTTTGTTTTCGTGCTGCTCCACGAGCTTGGGCACTCTCTTCTGGCCTTGCGCTACGGCGTCGAAGTAAAAAGCATAACTCTTTACCTCATCGGAGGGGTTTCTGCAATTGAAATCCCGAAAGATCCAAAAATCGAGTTCAGAACTGCGTTAGTTGGTCCATTGGTCAGTTTGGGCCTTGGCGCGCTCTTTTTCGGATTGAGCCTTGCAGTGACCGCAACCGTGCCAAATCTGTTTTTGCAGAACTTTGCGTACATTAACCTTGTTCTCGGTGGGTTCAATATCCTGCCAGCGTTTCCTATGGATGGCGGACGCGTGTTCCGGGCATGGCTTGCCAGTCGGCAGCCTTACCTGCAGGCGACGCACACCGCAGTGCAAGTTGGCAAGGTTTTTGCGATTGCAATGGGCATCGCCGGATTGTTTTACCTTGGTCCGTTTATCATTATCATAGCTTTCTTTATCTATATCGCGGCGTCTGATGAGGAACGACAGACGACGATTACGCAGACGCTTGCGGGAATTAAGGTGCGGGATATCATGACGGCTGAGGTGATGGCCGTCCCTCCGTCGATGCCGATTACCCAGCTAATTGAAGTGATGTTTAAGAGCAAACACGCGAGTTTTCCTGTCGTCGACAATGGAATGCTTGTGGGTCTCATTACCTTTGGTAATGTGCATCAGGTACCCGCAAACCGTCGAGACGAAATCATGGTGGGCAACGTCATGACGCGCAACATTGAACCAGCACAGCCTGGTGATGACGCTTCTGAGGCATTCGTCAAGCTCGCGCAACAGAAGCTAGGGTCGATTCCAGTCGTACAAGATGGCACCGTGGTCGGGATCGTCACGCAAAAAGACGTAACAAGCGCCATGAATCTGCTCGGGGAGGCGCGCGAACAGATCGTGCGCCCTGACGGCACTGTGATCAAAGCTTAGTGGAAGCAGGACCGGATGAACGAAAGCCCCGATCAGCCCGCAGAAATCATCGTTGTCGGAACTGCACATATCTCGGAAGAGAGCATAGCTGAGGTACGCCGTACTATTGAAGCGGAACGACCTGATGTCGTGGCGGTTGAGTTAGACCCCGGTCGATATCAGGCGTTAACGAACCCTGAACAACAGAGTGCGTCAATCAAGGACATCCTCTCGAGCGGCAAACTATACCAGTTCTTGGTTCACTGGCTACTCGCCTACGTTCAGAATAAGCTCGGCGCGGAAGTCGGCGTCAAGCCTGGGAGCGAGATGCTGTCCGCTATCGACGCAGCTCGAAGCGTGGGTGCAAGCGTGGCACTCGTTGATCGCGATATTAACATAACCATTGCTCGATTCTGGGCGAAGATGCGCCTTATTGAAAAGTTGAAGATGCTTATCGCGCTTCTCGGGATTGGCACGAGCGATGAGGAAATCGACCTCGACCTCAAAGAAATCACGAGCGATGATACTATTTCACAGCTTGTCACTGAACTACGGCAATTCTCACCAAACGCAGCGCAAGTACTCGTTGACGAACGGGACGCGTATTTAGCAGGAAATTTGCTCAAACTGCGCGGAAAGATCGTAGCAGTCGTCGGCGCGGGCCATAAAGAGGGAATAAAACATTATCTTGAGCACCCAGAGCTCGTTCCATCGCTTGAAGATCTCAATACTGTTCCGAAGAAACGCTTCAACTTCACAAAAATTGTGGGAATTGCTTTTTTAGCGATAATAATTGGGTTATTCGCGCTGATTTTTCTTTCCGGCGCCCCGCTCGCCGTCGTGCTGCTTGCCTTTGGGTATTGGTTTGTCCTTCACGCTGTCTTTGCGGGTGGTTTTGCTACAGCTAGCAGAAGCCATCCCCTCGCCATTGCTGCGTCTGCGGGTTACGCTGGCTTCAGCCCCTTTATTCCGATTCCATTTCTTAAGGTTGGCGTCATTGCCGGATTGATTGAAGCTGCAAAGCGACCGCCAAGCACCGAAGATTTTTCGGGAATCGCTAAAGTAGCGTCAGTCAGAGAACTTCTTTCGAACAAGCTGTTTAGAATACTATTAGTTGCCGTCGCAGTTAACGTAGGCAGCTCCCTAGCTACTTTTATCTCTCTTCTCGTTATATTTCCTATGACGGGAATTAACCCGTATGATATCTTACTAACCGCCTTCTCGCGCATAACGGGGATGGTGTAGAGAAATGACGCGACACACAACAAGCCGTAAAGAAGTGCTTGACCTCTTTGTAGCGTGGCTCGGCGTGTCATTCGCCTTCTATCTCGCATTATTCCGACCTAACTTGTCTCAAGCGTCGCTCGTGAACGTCCTTCCTACACTGATCATCACACTTGTCGTTGTTGGCTCAAGTTTTGTCCTACACGAGCTTTTGCACAAGTTCACAGCTCAGCATTTTGGTTTCTGGTCTGAATTTAGAGCCAGCTATACCATGCTTGCATTTGCCGTCCTTTTTGCCGCCGTTGCAGGAATCGTGTTCGCGGCTCCCGGCGCTACGATGATTTACGGACTTACCATAACCAAGCGACAAAATGGGATCATTTCTGCCGCTGGCCCGCTACTCAATCTAGTGTTAGGCGGATTGTTCTTACTACTTTATCTCCTGACTCCGCTGGGGGGCTTGCTCAGTGAGTTGGGGCAGCTCGGTTTTATAATAAACGCTTGGCTTTCTGCCTTCAACTTGCTGCCAATAGGCCCACTTGACGGGAAAAAAGTGCTTGATTGGGGCGTCCCTCAATATATAGCGATAGCAACGTTGCCTTTTTTGGCGGCTATTTTCGTCTTTTTCGGCGGATTTAACTTGCTTTAACGGTACTAGCGTGCTTTATCTACTCTTTCACCTCTCGAAGAAAGAACCTGGCTTAAAAAAACTCTGAAAATCAGAAGTGCAAAGAATAGTTAATTTGCGGCAGGCGATTATTAGTAATAAGTAGCGCGAAGAATTAAGAGGTTAACTATGACACAGAAGGCAAGACAAAAGAGACCTTTTCACGTCATGATCATACCCACCCTAGGCTGTCCCTCCAAATGCGCTTACTGTTGGAGTTCTGAGGTGGGTTCACCCGTTATGAGCATAGAGATGATAGGGTCTATTGTTGCCTGGCTTAAAGACTTCAGAAGCGATCCGGTCACATTTACATTTCATGGCGGAGAACCTCTCCTAGCTGGAGCCGATTTTTACCAAAAGGCCTTACCCCTGCTGACCAATGGACTTCAGGATCTCGAACCCAACTTCGCCTTGCAGACCAACCTCGGAAGCTCACCCCCGATCTGGCCGAGATTCTGGCCAAATACAAGATACCTATAGGCTCCAGCCTGGACGGACCGCAGGAACTAAACGACCTGCAGAGGTCAGAGGGCTACTATGAAAGGACCATGAGAGGATATGAGCTGGCCAGAAACCATGGGCTTCAGGCGCAGTTCATTTGCACCTTCACCTCCCACTCCGTGCAGTTCAAGGAGGATATATTCAAATTTTTCATGGACAACCGTCTCACCCTCAAGCTGCATCCAGCGCTGCCCTCGCTAAAAAGTTACGAGCCGGACCGGTGGGCCCTTTCCCCTGAGAAATACGGAGACCTCTTAGTCTATCTTCTGGACAAGTATCTGGAGAATATGGACCAGATAGAGGTGCGAAACATCAACGACTATGCCCGATGTGTCTTGACCGGCAGGGGTACGGTCTGCACTTTCGTAGACTGCATGGAGAACACCTTTGCCGTGGGCCCTGATGGCAGTATTTATCCCTGCTACCGGTACGTGGGAATGCTCGAATATGTAATGGGCCACGTCCGGGACCGCCCTAGCCAAGAGGATTTAATCCAGTCGGCGGCAGGAGTTCGCATGCAACGCTTCAAGGAGCATGTAAACCAGGAATGCAAGGGTTGCAAGCACATCCGCTATTGCCGGGGAGGCTGCCCCTACAATGCTATAGCGCGGAGCGACGGTGAGATCGAGGGAGTTGATCACCACTGCCTAGCCTACAGGCGGATTTTTGAAGAGATTGCCGATCGCTTCGACCAGGAGATGATGGGCTCGCTGGACATGGATATAGGGCTGCCAGTCAGGCCAAAAGCTGAAAAGGGGATAAGGCCGGCGATCATGCCCCTAGTGCGAAAGCTGGCATCGAATTAATGCTTATAACCCAGGTAGTCGCATAACATGTATCCAGAGCGAGTGTATTTCTCACTCCTCGAATTGAACACGTCATCCAGCTCTGTATCCTCGTCAGAAGGCTTTAATACCATCAATCTGGATAAACTGCTTCAAACACAGCCAACAAGGTCAAGGTAAAATGAGATACGTAATGAAATTCGGCGGCACCTCTGTGGGAGATGGGAAGAGAATAAAACAGGTTGGGGAGCTCGTTCGAAGCTATTATGACCAAGGAAACGAGATTGCGGTAGTCGTTTCTGCTATGTCCGGCTTGACTGACGAACTTCAAACCATCGCAGAACGCATGAAAAGTGAATACACTGAAGTTACTGAGGTCACTGAATTTATTAATCAGGTAGGTAAGAGACATTTCGATGCCACCTACACAGCAATCGAAGACGAGATGATCGTCACAGAGGTTATATCAGAAATTGAAACAAGACTCAAAGAACTTAAAAACGCCCTCACCGGCATATATCATCTCGGAGAGCTAACTGACAGATCTTATGATTATATCTCTTCTTTTGGAGAACGATTATCTGCTCCAATCGTCTCTGGCGCTCTAAAATCGCTTAAAGTCCAATCAGTCTTTTTGATGGGCGGTGAGGCAGGCATCATAACCGACAGCAAACATCGTGGCGCACGCCCAACGGAGATTACAGAAAGGCGCGTTAACGAGCGTCTTGTTCCACTTCTGCAAGTTGGCATTGTGCCTGTTATCACCGGTTTCATTGCATACAACATACATAACATCATCACAACTCTGGGGCGGGGCGGTTCTGATTATACAGCGTCAATTATTGGCAGCGCCGTCGACGCAGACGAGATATGGATTTGGACTGACGTGGATGGCATCATGACGGCAGATCCTAAGCTCGTTTCCAACGCCCGCACGCTACTGCAGATATCTTACGTCGAAGCCATGGAAATCTCGTACTTTGGAGCGAAGGTTATACATCCAAAAACAATAGAACCAGCTGTAACTAAGGGAATCCCTGTACGGGTGAAGAACACCTTTAATCCAAGCGGCGCAGGCACAACTATTGTCGAAACCGTCAGTAATGACCAAAATCTCGTCAAAGCTGTAACAGCGGTTAGTAACGTTGCGCTCATTACCCTTTCGGGCGCAGGGATGGCGGGAACTATCGGTATCGCAGCCCAAGTGTTTTTGAAACTTGCGAGCGCAAGCGTAAACATTATTATGATAAGTCAAGGATCCAGTGAAGCAAATATTTCCATGCTTATAGAGGAGGAGCATCTAAGCAGCGCTTTAAACGCTCTTCACAGCCTCAAGGGTGAATTTAATGGCAATATCATCAAAGAGATCTCGTGCAACGAGGAAGTGAGTGCAATAGCAGTTGTCGGCTCTCGAATGGCCGGAACGCCAGGCATTGTCGGCAGGATTTTCAGCTGCATGGGTGATATTAACGCCAGCGTGATTATGATAAGCCAAGGATCAAACGAACATAACGTCTCATTTGTGTTAAGACGAGATTTAGTACGTCGCGCTGTAGAGAGTCTTCACGAAGAGTTTTCTCTTTCAGAGCTCTATAGCGAAAAAGTGGTTAACGATAGCAGTTAAGAAGTAAGACTGCTTGCGCAGAACTGTGAACGATCTTTTTTTAAGGTAAAAGCCCTATTGTTTGTAGCCGAGCGTATATTCCTCGACAAGCACAAAGATGGATAAAAAAGGTCCGAGAGGTGCAGCGCGCACTCACTTTGTCACATGAGCACGCCTTAACGCCTCTGCACTTGCGAGTGGTAAATGAATTCACAGCACCGCCATACTTACGCTGAATCTGGAGTCGACATACTAGTCGAAGAAGAGGCAATAAGAGCACTTACGAGCCATTTTATTGCCAAAAAAAAAGGTAGCGGCAGCCCAATCAACATAAAGGGTGCTTATGCGGGCCTTTTGGATATGGGCGGTTTCATCTTAGGATTCACCACTGACGGGGTCGGGTCGAAAGTTCTAATCGCAACGGAAATGGGTAACTGGCGGACCATTGGAATAGACTGTATGGCAATGAACGTCAATGATCTTTATGCAATGGGGCTAGAGCCAATCGCGTTTGTCGACTATCTAGCTATGGAGACCGTGGAACCTTCCATTGCCGATCAAATCGGCCAAGGACTCGCAAAAGGGGCAGAGATCGCTAACGTATCAATATTAGGTGGTGAAACTGCAAGCCTGCCGGATATCATTAGGGGTTTCGACTTGGCAGGCAGCTGCGTCGGAATTGCGGCTAAAGAGAAGCTTGTTACCGGCCAAAAAATCGAGGAGGGAGATGCGATTGTCGGCATTCCAAGCACGGGGATCCATAGTAACGGACTTACCCTAGCGCGCAAGCTGTTAGCCAAATACAGCCGTTATAAGCGTTACGGGAACATGGAGCGGACACTAGGAGAAGAACTACTCGTGCCTACACGGATCTACTCAGAGGTACTAGACATCAATAAGAATTGTGAAGTGCATGGGATGGCGCACATCACAGGAGGGGGACTTTTAAATCTTACGAGAATCACACGTCTAGGTTTTAATTTATCAGATCCGCTAGCACCTCAAGAGATATTCAAAATGATTCAAGCAGAGGGCGTCAACGTCGAAGAGATGTTTAAAACCTTCAACATGGGAATGGGTTTCGCCATAATTGCTCCTGAAAACGAGGTAACACGCATTAAAAGCCTCAGTGACGGCGCCAGACAGGTCGGCACTATTTCGAATCGAGGGATACAAATTCAATATAACGGTAGTCAGATCGAAATCGCAAAATAACTCCCTTGTTCAGATGACGCATTTTTTGAAATCGGTCGTACTCGATAACGAGCTGGATCACAGCGGTCAAATCGGAGATCTCAAAGGTTAGCAGACACTTGCGGCCTTTCGCTTGAGCTAGTGTAGGGTATATATCTTTCAATTGTCAATTCAAGTAATGATAGGGGGCAAAGGCTTCTAGAAGATGGCAGACGATTTTTTTAAACAGACCGGAATAACGCGCGAAGATATTATTGATACAGCTATGCTTCTGTGGTTTCCACATCCTGGAGTCGAGACCGAAACACGTGCGAGAGAAGTCTTTTCGAGCGAGCTCCGTCGAGCACTCGCTGATCCAAACTTATGGGTTCTTTTACATGTAGGAGTAGCGTTAGAGCGAGATGCACGAGAAGGTCGTATTCCCAAACTCGATCCTGTCGCTTACGAAGAAGACCTAACGTGCTTGATCGCAGACGAAGTATTAGGCATGGCTATAGCGATGTACATCAGTGGGTATAAGGGACACTTTGATTATACTCGATTCGACAGACAAAAACCTGGGATTCTCGGATCGCTCGGGCCGTTCTTAGATGATATCGTTGCTGGCTTGATTGGAGGTGTTTCCGCTAACATGTACGATCGAGGAGCTGCTGATGCCACTACGCTTCGTTAACAGCGTTCGAGCCGGCTTCGGATTCTTAACGACGATTCCGGTAGGATTTCACCAGCAAGACCTCGAGAGCCTTGCCAGCCACATGTGGGTTTTCGTGCTAGTCGGAGCCAGTGTCGGGTTGCTAACTGGAGGAGTCAGTTACGCGCTTGTTTTCATACCGCAACTAAACAGTTTTGTACATGCGGGCTTGACCCTAGTGGCGCTATATGCGCTAACAGGATTTATACACCTTGACGGGTTAGCTGACGTCGGAGACGGGCTGCTCAAGCACGGAACCATTCAAGAGCGACTTAAAGTCATAAAAGACCCATATATCGGAGTGGGGGGGATATCTTTTTGTGCCCTCTCGTTCCTCCTGCTTTTCTCTGCAGTAACAGCTATTAAACCAGCCGTTTTGATACCTGCACTCGTCACCGCCGAAGCTGCAGCAAAGCTTTCCATGGTCGAAGTGGCTTCGTTCGGGAAGGCGACGCATGAAGGTCTTGGATCACGTTTTTCTTCGAGAAGTGGTCCGCTTACTTTCGCTGGGGCGCTCGTGCTTACAACAGGTATCGCTGTTCTCTTTTTTGGTTTGAAGGGCATCATTGTGCTGCTGCCCCCGATAATCCTATCGCTTGGATTGGTGAAACTCGCTAATATGGCGTTTGGTGGAATTAACGGCGACGTAATTGGAGCCTCAAACGAGTTAGGACGTCTAGCTGCGCTTATAGCCATAGGGCTTGTGTAGGTGATAGAGTGCTTGCGTTCCTTATGGCAGGCGGCAAAGGGGAAAGGCTCGGTCCAGTCGGTGTAGAAAAATCATTATTAGAGTTCGCTGGAAAGCCGCTCGTCGCGCATGTCGTCGCTGCCTTAATCAAATCACAAATTGAGAGAGTTGTGATGGTAACGTCCCCCCATACACCGTGCACAACGAACTGGGCTCGTAACTCTTGCGTTCCCTTGCTTGTAGCACCGGGACAGGGGTATATCCACGACTATAGATGGGCTATGAAGCGGCTAGGCCTTGACGACCCTGTTCTCATCATCTCAGCAGACCTTCCCATGATAAATCACCAACTTATTGACAAGATTATCGAACATTATGCACGAGTCGAGAGTCCTGCGCTTGGAGTCTATCTTCCTTCTAAGTTTTTCGACGAGGCTGACGTGAGTCCTGACCTCGTATTACGCGCTGGCGCGAAACTCCTGGTCCCAAGTGGTATAAATATCGTTGATGCAAGCCTGCCTGATCAAACACAGCAAGAAACGATGCTCGTTATTCATGATGAATCACTGCTGTACAACATCAACAAGAAAAGCGACCTGAAACGGCTGAATCGAAGAGTTGGCGAGAGTGGGTTAGCAAAGCAGGGATAACAGCTAAAGCTTGAGACTTTTACGTTCGACAAGATCTACCAGCTCAGCGACATTGAGGAGCGCGTTGATGACTGGGATTCCTTTGTAAACAGTAAGATGCGCCGAAACTACTCCCGAAATACAAAAGACAGGATCTTGCAGTTCTTCTTCAACGCGCTTTTCGTTTGTCGCACAAAGCACCTTGGGCAGAGCTGCCCCTCTAAACCCTTCTAATACTAAGTAATCGCATTGTATATGGGTTATCAGTTCGTCGAGCATCACCGGCCGTTTTATCATTAGGGTGCTTTCGTTTGGCGCCCGCAAACCCACTACCTCAGCTCCAGCTTTCCAGTGGCGCCATGTGTCTTTTCCAACTGCGTCGAAAGCGAAGTCGTTCATATGAACGTCTTTAATCGTGGCGACGGAGTACCCGCGCAACCTGAGTTCTTTAACGATCTCAACGACGGTCGTCGTTTTTCCTGTTTTTGAAGATCCATAAACGGCGATTACTCGCATCTATTGAATGTTAAACCTTAAAAGTTAAATTATCATCGCTTGTAGCTGATGCCAGCATGGACAGACCGAATGGCCTTAATAGACTTTCTTGCCTGAGCCGAGCAAAAGATTGGGAGGGGTTTTGTTTCAAAAAGCAGCGGTCGTTCTTAAGTTCCGGGAGCGTTAGTCCTGGTCTTTCCAGACTTCCAGTAACGCGGATACGTTCCAGGTGCCATCATCACTCTTTTGACATCGGCAATTATTCCACCTTCAAGAACTGAGATGCCTAAAGCTACAATTTCATGCTTTGCAGAATAAATCCCCACCAGCTGTTTTGTTTCTAGACTAGGCATCGAAATGACACCGGGTTCGGCGAGTCGAGCTCCGTGACAAATGGCGTCAACTGCCGTATCTCGGATTATAATTTTTGGGAGGTGCTCTAATGCGCGCTCAAGAGGCATAATGATGTTACGCAGTGGGGCCTCATCATTGTCTTCAATCCAAAAGTGGTATGCATCCGTCAAATCGTGCAAGGTTGTCAGCTTTGATTCATCAAACGGGCCCACTTTCGTCCTTCGAAGCTCTTGCATGTGTGCCCCGATACCTACCGCTTCGCCTATATCGTGACACAGCTTGCGAATATAAGTCCCCGCTTCACATCCAATTTGAAGGAGGACGTCGTTACCTTCCCGCTCGAGCACGTTGATGTAATAAACCTCTCGTTTACGAATTTGACGTTTTACAGCTGATTTAAGAGGCGGACGTTGATAGAGCACACCCGTGAACTCCTTTGACACGTCAAGTAACTCCCTCTCTGCGACCGTTTTATGCAAATGAAGCACACAGACATATTCTTTGGGCAATCTTACTAGTGCTCCTACCGCCTTAGTGGAGTCTTGCAACAAGATAGGAAGCACGCCTGTAGCCTTCGGATCTAACGTCCCGCTATGACCGGCCTTATTTATATGCAAAATTCGTTTTACCCACGCAGCAACCTCGTGGCTAGTAGGCCCCGCTGGCTTATCGAGGATGATAAAGCCTTTTCGAATGAGCTCTTCTGGTGTCCTTTGACTGTCGGTAGAATCCCCCATCATTAGCCAACCTCCCGACGTGACCTCACAGCTTGTGTTATGATGTCAATAACTGCGAATTGGTCCCAGTGTCTTGTATCTATTACGAGGTTATATATGTCGAGATTCGTCGTGTCGATGTTATAGAACGCGAGATATCGCACTGCCTCGCTGGTGTCGCGCGTCCGCGTTTCGCGCAAAGCGATCGCGCGCCCCTTACGTTCTCTTCGTGCAATTCTATCTGCTCGCACTTCGAGCGGCGCTTTTAGCCAAACTGCTAGGTCTCCTTTAAGGACGCAGCCTGATAATCGACCGTCAACGATGACATTTTCGTATGACTGAGCGAGTACCGCTTGCCGTGCATCAACCATCTGGTCGATTTCCGGGTCTTTTTCTGCAAACTTACTCAGCTGCTCCAAGCTTAAGTCACGCTCTCGTGCCAGATCCCTAAATACTTCTCCAGCCGAAATGTGAACAAAACCGAGTCTCTGCGACAAACCTCTCGCCACTGTCGTCTTGCCGCTGCCTGAAGGTCCGCTGATAGTTAGTAACACACTTCACTCCGTAAGGCACCACAATGACGGCTCTAGTTTTCTTGCAACGTTAGGACCAGTTCAGCTACTGCCTCATCGAGTTTACCGTCAGGGTTCTGCAGTATTTTGACTGTTGCTCCTGAATATGCAGCATATGCCATGCAAATTGCCTTATTGACATCTTGGTGTTGTTGAACCGCTACCGAATTTTGAGCATCTCGCTGGCGCGATTTATCGGCGTTTCTGCGTCGAATAACTTCATCGGGTGCTGTTTCAACGATAAGGATGAGTTCCGGCTTCAATTCGTCTAAAACCCACGTAGGCAACCCCGGCAGATAACCTCGAGGGGTTCTGACTGTTGCATGCGTGTCAACAATAAGGGCTGTTGTAGCCATCTCTGCAATTGCGCGTGCCGCAATCTTTTGAAGGTCGCGCTGCTGAACCGGCTCAAGCTTTCGGATGTCATCACGTGCTTTAACCCAGCCACGCTGCAGCGCTTCATCCAACATCACATCGCTGTACGTTACCATTTGAAACGGCTGGCCCTGCCTTTCCAGCTTTTCGATAGCTTTTTTAGTGACTGTCGTCCCGCCACTAGCTGGCACTCCTGTGAGCACTACGACTTTTCGCATTCTAACCCCTGATATATACAACGAACTATTCTAAACATCCTACTTTAACCTACGCAATCGTAGAGCGGCATCGCTCTTATTTGCGTTTGTTATCCGGCTAAAAGCTTCAGGATGATTAACGCCAACAGAACCCTGCCAGAAACAGTCAGCCTAGCTATTGGCAGTTCATTCGCCCAAGAAACTCCGCAGCATGGGATGCATCTCCATTACTTCCTCGTTGGCAAGCTGCTCGTAAAGCCTGTAAGTGATACTCACAGCCAATAGCAGTGAGGTCCCCCCGACATTTCCGATCGTCCCAAAAAAACCAGCAATAACTGCAAGGAGGCCTATAAACGCGCCTCCAATGACGGTCACTTTTGGTATATACCGCTTCATAACGCGTTCAATGATCTTAGGATCGCGCCGGAAGCCAGGAATGGACATTCCCGAGCTTCGTATTTGCTCTGCAACAGCCTTTGGACCCATACCAGTAGTCTCGACCCAAAAGAGAGCAAATATGACACCCCCGATGACCATCACGGCAATGTCTATGCCACACCGCAGTGCGACTTGCCACCCCGGGTTTGTCGTTAGCCCTGGGAACCAGTTTTGTGGACCGTTGATTGGCGCTAGATAGTACATGAGCCCGCTTGTCGGCGTATTGCCTGTATACGTTCCCACCCACGTAAATCCCGCGTTGTAAAGTAGGATCCCAATCATCTGAATGTTCGCCTGCAGCGCCCGCACCAATATTAACGGCAAGACGCTTGCATACACTAGCTTCACGGGGAATCTGCCTCGCGCGCCTCTTACAGAACTATGCGCAAGAGGGATCTCAATACGAGTCGTTTCTACGTAAACGACGATTGCAAATATCGCGATTGTGCTTATTGCGGCTAAAATATCTCCACGGAACAGGAAAAATGCCAGTCCCTGAGCGGTTAACAGCTGCTGGGCGGTGAACGTTTGGAATATCTGAATAAAACGCGGTATCATCCCGTAAGCCAACCCAGTCGTAGGATCTGTTTGCCAGTTGATGGTCCCGGTCACCAAGCCTTGTGCTACCCCGGCTACGATAAACAGGCCGACGCCTGAACCAATTCCCCATTTGGTGACGATTTCATCTAAAAACAGAACGAGCACACCGCCAAGACAGACTTGGATAAATAAAAGCAATGTAATGCTTCCGAGTCCTAAACCAGTCGAAGCAGCGAGGGTCGGATCGGGTTTAAGGAAACCTCCCAACACCTGGGGCAAGGCTTCAACGACGATCATGACGAAGATGAGCAACTTCTGGAGTTGTTGATACACTGATTGATCCCGTGGATCGCTCGTATCAAGCTTTATGATATCTGCGCCCTTGAAGAGCTGAAGTATGATCGAGGCAGTAACAATCGGACCGATCCCGAGCTGGACGAGAGAGCCCTGGCTTCCTGCCATTATTGCCCTGTAAAACCCAAAAAGGTCTTGGGAGGAGGGTGCAAGCCCAAAAAGCTGGACGTTTGTTAAAACGAAATATATTAAAAGAACGCCGATCGTCCAAGTCAGCTTCCGTCTGAAGTGCACATGCCCTTCGGGCTTGGAGATAGCAGGAAGTCTCTGCAAGAGAGGCTCAATTCTATCTAGTATCGGATGCTCACTCATAATTCGCCGCGCTCAAACTAAAAGACGTGTGGGTGATCACTGTAGAATGCAGCTTATTGGTCGAGAAATTTTGCTTTCCCGCCTGCTGATTCAATTTTTTCTTGTGCTCGTTTCGAAAAGCTTCTGGCTGTTACAATGAGTGGTTTAGTTACGCGGCCTTTTCCAAGCACTTTGTCTACATCGAGAGTGATGTAATATTTGCCCGTGCGCACTTTAGCATCCTTACGTTCCACTAGTTGGTCGGCGGCTTCGTCAAGGTCACCTACGTCAACAATTATGGGATCGCTGAGCATGTTTTGTGGCCTCACGAACCCGTACTTACCATAACCCCGACCAAGCAAAAGCTCCTTGAGGAAATGGTGTTTGCAACCACCTGCATGGCCACGCCCTCCTCGATTCCCTGCTCCGCGACGGTTTTTGTGCGTGCCGCCGCCACACGTACGGCTTCCTCGAAACTTCTTGGCTTTATTTTTCGCGCCCATTTCCTACCTCATCGTTAATAGCAGTTCGTTGATGCTGCTGCCATGAAACCCAAGAACGCCCTCAGGAAAAGGTTTTTTTATTCCTTTATGGCCCTTGCGTGGCGGGTGGAGCCGCAGCACAGGTTTCAGCTTTGGCACATCCCTCAAAGTCGCCTTGCCATCAACAACAGCGTTTGCGAGTGATTTGATATCACCAAAAGCAGTTTTATCTTTGACGTAAGCGCTGGTGAGTCGTTTATGGCCTTCCAACATACCCCTTTTTTCGAGGAGAATGCTGAGAGTTTCACCATTGATGATGCCCCAAGCTACATAATCCTTCACTTTCTGCAGCATGCCGTTGTAGTGCACATCGTCCTTCACGAGAACGCAATGATTGGTTCTGTCAAGATTCAGTAGTTCGAGCGTGCGCCGTGCGTCTGGCTTCGTTTTTGCTATGCTGCGTATCTTAATAACGGCGTACGTCACTGAGTCCCCCCACCAATTCTAACCGTAGTTGTGCCCTTGAGAGCTTCGAAGGTAGCGCGAGCAAAGTTTATTGTGGTACGCGTTTGTCCTGATGATCTCGTCCACACGTCTTTTATGCCTGCGAGCTCGAGCACTTTCCGCGCCGTGCTACCTGATGCTATACCAAGCCCTTTCGGTGCTGGTTTTAGCGTAACGCTCACAGATCCTGCTTTGCCTTCGACGGTAAAGGGGACGGTGTGTGGTTCTCCGCAATCACATTCCCACGAACCGCAGCCCCGATTTATCTTGATAAGATTCAACTTGGCAATCTCAATTGTCTTCCTTATGGCCGGTCCCGCTTGTAGATCCTTCCCTTCCGCAAAGCCTACATATCCATCACGATTGCCAATCGCCACCGCTGCCCTAAACTTCACACGCCGCCCAGAATCCGTCATTCGCTGCACCATGTTTATATCTAAAACCTCGTCGCTCAAATCGGGCAAGAGTATATCAATTATTTCAGGTTCTTTGATAGGAAATCCGGTATTTACAGCATCGTCGAACGTGGTTATTTTGCCCTCATTAACAAGGTGCCCCAATCTCGTCCTAGGTATCCATCCTTCTATCATTTGAGCCATTCTGTCCCTGTTTCCTCTGTTTATTTACGCGTAATGCGATCTAGTAGTTCTTGCTTAACCAAATCAACGTGAGCAGGAAGGTCTTTCGGATCTATGCCATATTGTGAAAACCGTGCTAGGTTATCGGTTGCATAAGCAACGATATGTTCCCCACGCGCCCTCTCAGGTGTAGGGAGTGGTTCTTGACTAAAAGGAATGTCCATTCCTGCTTCAACGGCGCCCAATAAAGCAGCATATATCCGCGACCCGCGTGAATGAGCGTTAAGACCGAGATCGAGCACACCGTTCGAATAACCAGCTGCTAGCGCGCGACCTGCAAAAAGGATGCCCGTAAGGTATGCAGCGGGAGTGTTACCAGTGGCACCTTTGTAGCCGATTTTTTTAAGATCAAGAGCGCTAGCAGATGCTAAAGTTTTATCCCCGACCGTGCTGTGCTCGACAAGCTGCATTATTAGGTTGCAGCTGCTTTTTCGCACCACAACCCGGTACTTCCTTGAAAGCAATAAGCCTAACCGTTTGCGATAATTCGTCTTTCCTTCGCGGCGACGTCTAAATGGGACTTGATAGCGCGGACCTGTGGCCATTATTCCTGCCCCCTTGCCGCTATTGCGATTTCAATCTGAGAATTTAGAACGCTTACGGTTCGGTACTCTCCCCCTTTGGCCTTCCGGTACATACGACGATACGTAGTTCGATCCAGTGTATTATCGTCCCTCAATTCGCGAAGGGTCCTCCTCTGCGCTCGTATCTTCCGCATCCATAGGTGCTTCTTAGGGCTTCGAGCGTTTTTTCCTCCTTTGCGATTGCCTTGTCCAGTCCTGTGCCCTTTCTTGCGCTTTATATCGTTCCCACGTGCACGTCCGCGGCTGATGCCTTGAGCTTGTCTTGCTTTGACTGTGCCTTCGTTAATAAGGCCACGAATATCTTCACGAGTTATAGCGTTCGCAACGTCGGTGATCTTGTCTGGATCAAGCCACACCCTACTCAACCCAACATTGAGTACTTCAGCAGCAATTCGCTTTTGGTTAGACAGCCCGGTCACTCTTTTTCCTCCGTTAGTTTTCCCGACGTTTTAGCCCCTTCATCCAAGGATCGGCCTTCGGCTCTAGGATTAAGGACTTTTAGACCCCTAACAAAGGCGCGTTCTACGATGATCTGCTTCTTACGAGCCCCTACAGTCCGACCGATTCTCACTGCTTGGTCAGGTAGCACCCCTTCCAGATCAGCGTAGCAATTGACTAGCACTTCCTCAAATCCTGAGGGATGAAAACCCCGTATTGCTGTTGGTGCGCCATATCCAACTCCTACGACAGCCCCTTTATCAGGAAATCCTCGCCGCATTTTGTTGAAAAGTCCGCGTGGCTTCCTCCAGCTTGAGCTAAGTTTCTTTTTCTTTTCGTAATCGTCGCGCTTGAACCAAGGTTTTTTGTGTCGCTTCCTGACGA
>CABECC010000139.1_pt1 | contig 24606 bp, 31 predicted proteins | sample 3132701 | NCBI WGS metagenome assembly CABECC01 (sample SAMEA5534347, study PRJEB31848) | metagenome | biome: tundra; feature: field; material: soil | place: USA | collected 2013-05 | depth 0.45 m
GTCATGCCGCACGTCATCTACTTGCACTCCTCGCTCACCCAAGACCGCATCGTTCCGCGCGGCCAAACAGAAGCGCGGCGCATCTTTCGCTGGAGCATCCCGGACGTCGTGATCGCGATGGGCCTGGCCGGGCTGGTTAATATGGCGATGCTCTACATGGCTGCCGCCACCTTCCACGCGCACGGATATAGCAATATCGCCGACCTTACGACCGCGTACCTTACCCTCACACCCCTCCTTGGTGGGGCGGCCAGCTTGGTCTTTGCCATTTCGCTCTTAGTCGCGGGGCTCTCTAGTGCGACAGTCGGAACGCTCGCCGGCCAGGTCATTATGCAAGGCTTCGTCGGTTTTAGCATCCCCATCTGGGTACGGCGGCTGGTAACGATGATTCCTGCGATCGTCGTGGTGGTTTTGGCCTTCAACCCTACCGAGACACTCATCGTCACCCAGGTAGTGCTCAGCTTCGTGCTTCCGCTGCCGGTGATCACGCTCGTGATGTTCACACGTCGTCGCGATATCATGGGGACGTTGGTGAACAGGCCGTTGACGACGGCTGTAGCCATCGCGTGCAGCGCGGCAATTCTTGGTCTCAACCTCTGGTTGTTCGGCTCTGCATTCGTATCGCTGTTCGGCTAGCAGCTACCCGGCTAGACGTTTGGTCACGACCGGAAACGAGTCTGCGACCGCCCTCACTCTTCCTTCTTTCTACCGCCACCCGAAAAGTCTCACCCAAAACCCAACCTTGGGCGCAGGGAGCCAAAGGGTCACGAGTTCGAGCTGCTTTTAGAGCGTCCTTTGCTGGTTAAGGGACGCCTGAGAAGCGCGTAACGCCGCTCATGCGGAGCAGGGTCGAACTACTGAAGTCGATGACGGCCAAAGACGCAATTCCGCGCATCGCGTTTGACGTGCTATTGTAGTTGCAGTGCTTAGCGCGGTACTCGTGGATTTGATCCACGATTTCCGGTCAAAGCGTGTAAGTATTAGCGTTACAAAGACTTGGAGGAAAATGACCCAGAAAATGCAAGGACCGAGGGACATAACGATTGTGCCCCAGATTCAACTCCTTGGACCTGAAAGCTCGTATTTCGTTGATAAATGGAAAAAAGAGAACAGGATAGGAGAGCTCTACGACTTTGCGCACATCTATGTGCGTTCGCACGTCCTCAGAGCAATCGAATTAGATCGGCCACAAATACAAACCCTCCTGCGCCGCTTCTTGCCATCAAAACCCGGCAGTGCGCCGTATTCCGAAGGCGTGAAGCTAACGTCAGAAAGGATGCAAGGTGTATACACGGCAATTATCTCCGATGAGGAATCGGAATTCGGGTTCCGAGATTATGGTGGTGCCGGCTTCTTCTTTGCCGTCATCTTTGACCATTCAACGTTGAGAAAAATGATACAAGACACGGTTGAACGGCCTGAGGTGGCTGACATGGTAAAAGAGCTCGAAGTTAGAGGATATAGCCTTGGAGATCTCCTAGAGTGGCAAGAAATAGGGCTAAGAATTCAAGGTGAGGGCTACTTCCTAAGAGACGGCTTTTTATCAGCGCGCGACCTGAACGATATTGAGGCCATCTGCAGGCAACTTGATCGTGATTACGTCTCTTCAGATACAATCGCCGTCTGCACATATTACTGCATTCTGAGATTGCTCGGGGCGATTAATAACGTCCTTAGGGCATATGGCCCCTTCACCGTCGCAGACTTAAAGACCGATGAACTACTCCAAAAATTGTTTTTTTCCAAAGTGCATTATGTATTGCATTATACCGGACCTCTGACCAACTATGCAATGATGCGGATGCTCGCGCTCTTGGGAGACGATGCTCTACCCGCAAGCCAAACGGGCGAACACGAGATGACATTCTCAAGCGATGCAGGATTCCGTATCAGTTATCCCGGAGAATGGATGATCGATACGACCGATCCATCCGTGTCCGTCAAACTCTACATCTATGCGACTCACGCCAACGTGGGCGCCGTCAGCATCGAGACCGCCGACCTTGCACCAGGCGCAACTTTTGACGACTTTATCAACTCTAACCTCGAGAATCTGACGAATCTCAGAGATTTCGCACTCATCTCAAATGAAGATATTACCTTCGCAAATCGCCGCGCCTGCAGAGTGGTTTGGCAAGCAACCATTCCCGTTCAGCTCAAGGATACGAAAATCAAGGCTATGCAGATCTTTGTTATAAATAATGAAAAGGGGTATGGGATTACCTACACGGCGACGCCCAAAGATTTCGATAAGTACCTACCACAAGCGCAAGAGGTAGTAGATTCGTTTACGTTTACTGATCGCTAGTAGGTGAGTAGTGTGAATAGGCCAACAAACGGCTTGGATGTGCGATCCAGCCGTTTTTCACGCCCTTCCTGTTTTCAGACCTTTGTTGGCCAGAGATGCCTACTTGTGAAAGAACGTGTGATATAGTTATGAACCGGGTGACTACATATCCTATTACAAAAATTGCATTCCGCACTCTGCATTGGAGGATGTTCTAAAAAGATGAACGCGAAGAGAAAGATCTTGTTCCTTTGCACGCACAACGCAGCGCGCTCGCAGATGGCCGAAGGGTTCGTCAACGCCATGTATGTTGATCGATATGAGGCGTACAGCGCCGGCAATGAACCGACTGAGGTGCACCCGTGTACCATCGAAGTGATGGCGGAGGAAGGTATCGACATCGCTTCACAGCGCGCAAAATCAGTTAACGAGTTTGACGACATGTCCTTTAACTACGTCGTCACTCTCTGCGCCGACAATCAGGAGAACTGTCCTATCTTTCCGGGTGGGGAGACGTACCTCCAGCGTGCCTTTCCTGATCCAGTATCCGCGCGTGCGAAGGAACAGAACTGTGGACGTTTTCGGCGCGCGAGAGACCAGATCAAGGCCTGGCTCAAAGAGACATTCAGTGAAGTCGAGTAGGGCTATTGTACCAGGTGCCTCGTATTCGACACGTGATGGCCACGGCAGACCCACCGTTGAGAGCGGCAAATCATACGTCAGGCAGTCGAGTTTCGGATGATTGGATGCCTTGCGGTAAATCATGCTTAGTCGCGGAAGCTGAATCATAATGATTAAGTGTGCAGCACCGTTACGCACTTACTATGCTAGCCACCGGTTATTACCCAGATCTTCATCCTGATGGTGTGATACCAAACCACGAGCTTTTAGAAGTCCATCGCAGCAAAATATTGGCACACCACGCCAAGGCAGGATACGACTACCCAACAATACACCTTCCCTTCGCGTTTTCAGGGCTTACAGGGATGTCAACGCGGATCTATCAGACCGTACACCAAGGAGCTCTTGCTTCACATCCTCTTTGTACCGCAGTTCTCTAGTTTTTTGTCTCAGGGCCGCATCAAGCGCGTCTTCAAGGGGCATCGCCGCGTATACTGCTGGTTTGCTCAGTGATTGGCACGCGATGCCCTTTTTAACAAGCTGCCTCAATGTTCGATTCACGTCCTCACGATACGTCTCCAGACGCTTTGTAACGACAGCAGCAGGCTGCGGCCCATATTTGAGCAACTGAAAATAGACCCGGGCTTCCTTCTGGCTCAATGCGAACTCGGTGAGCCGTTGGGTAAACTCGTCATCGCTCGTCATACCGTACTAAGAGTACGCTCACGATGAAGTGAAAAAGTTTTTGCTGAAATCTATCGAAGAACCCGTTTGGCACACTCGTGGCGCCCATACGCCACTCTGACCGCGTTTTCTAAACGATGAGGCTCAGTTTGTATAGGTGCGTCGCATTGTGTATCCCGATGCACTAATCGTTGTTTCAGAGAAAAAAGTGATCTGGTGGAGCACACGGGAGTCTTGCTAAACGAGCAATCTCATTAACTCTTTCGTGCTGCTACATATAATATCCGCCCCTGCCTGGAGCAGCGTGGCAGCGTGAAGCGGTGACGTGTTTTGCACCGCGTAACAAAACAATCCGGCCGCCTTTGCAGATCGTATACCTAACGGCGCGTTCTCAACAGCACAACAGCGCGACGCTGGCAGCCCAAGTTGTTGGACGGCAAGCTCGTACGGTTCAGGCGCCGGTTTGCCTTTTTTCGTATCGCGTCCGGTCACAACAGCGTGAAACATATCAAGCACAGCGCGCTCCTGCGCAAACTTCTGCTCAGGATTCTCTGACCCGGTGACTAACCCTAAAGCGGTGCCCTTAGTTGTCAAGCCCGTTAGCAGTTCTTTGGTGCACGGGAACAACGTCGGCTTGAACGACGCAGCGAAGGTCGCGTGCATGGTGTTCAATATGTCCTCTGCAACGCGCGTCGACGGTTGGTACCCTCTGCGGTTTTCAAAAATTCCGATGACTGATGTCATCCCTTGTTCCCCTTCTCGTTCGTAAACCTCGTTTCTGTCGATGACAATATTGTGCGTTGCAAAAGCTGCTCTCCACGCCTCGCAATAGTAGAGCATACTGTCTATGAGCACGCCGTCTAGGTCAAAGATTACCGCGTCCGTGAAAACCGTGCGTGTGGTGTTCATGTTAATCTGCTTTTGGACTTGTTAAATCTGGGCACCGTGGCTCATCTTGGAAAAGCCGACTCTCGGTTGAGAGTGTTGTTGGAATTGCTTGATTGAACGTAAAAGGCTCCATATCTGCTTTTTGATAGAATCAAATGCACAGGCTTTTACCCCAGACGTCTCGTCCAAGTAGTTGAAGAGATGGGTGTTTGGTACGCAATGAATGAGTCAGATAATCTATTCCGGCGAACTTGGGGTGAGAGCGTATTCGGATCGTTCTCATTTTCAGGCACGTTTGTCTCGATTTTTTTTATGGGGCTCGGCGTGACACTCGCGCTTGCGTATGGATACTGTTCCCCGCTAACTCAAGACCTTGTTTTTTATATTGCATTCGCGGTTTTCGTAATTCCGCTCATTATACTCTACACCGTTCTCAGCGTTTGACGTGAAGACCGACGGCGGTCGCACCGCTGGCAAGATCGTCGTGAACGTGATGAACAAGGATCAATCGACGTTCTTCGTCTACGGCTACATGCTCAAGCCCAACACGGTGTATTACCTCTACTACACGACGGCGTCAGGGACGCACCTGGTCGGGTCGGCGATGGCAAATATGGTTGGGTTACTCTACGCCTACGGGGCTTGGACGAATCCGATGGCCGATTTGCAGACGAATCCGAAATTTGTGATAAGCACGACCGCTCCACCGAAGTCGGTCACACTCACGCTGGCAGTCGATAAACCGAACCCGTATATCGACACGGAGGTCACCTTCACCGCCACGCTGACCGGACGTGACGCCGCAGGGAACAGCGTCCCGCTGAGTGGTCAGACGGTCACCCTCCAGATGAAAGATTCTATGACGCCACCTATTACTGGCACGTATGCGATGACGGACAACGGAGACGGAACGTACACCTGTAAAGTGACAGTCGGAACGCCTGATATTAGCTATACATATCAAGCGCAGTTTGGCGGCAACGACGGTATCACTCTACAACAAGTGACACAATTGATATCCAGCCCCATCAGTGAATGAATAGGAAGCCTTCAGCGCTTCCTTTCTTACTCTTTTCTTTTTTCCATAATTTCCTTTCCGATGGAAAAGGCCTTCGCCACGTATTTTCCAACCCCATAGTAAGAGAAGTTATCTATACCAAATATTAGGGGCATTATTTTTTCTATGAGGGGGGTACCATCTTTGATTAAGTCTTCATCCACCTTTATGTCTTTAATTTCACCAATGAACTGCGTATGCCCCCCGATTTCGACGCTTCGAAGCAATTGACACTCTAAAACAAATGGGAACTCATCGACGTACGGTGCGTCCACCACTTCGCTTTTGGCCGGTGTCAGTCCTGTGACAGCAAACTTGTCCACATGTTTTCCCGACGCGATGCCAAAGTAATCAGCTTCTTTGACGTATTTTTCTGAGGGAATGCTTATGGTGAATGCTTTTCGCTCCAAAATGTTTCTATACGTATATGTTGCTTCTCTCAAAGAAACAGCGACGCATGGCGGTGCAGAACAGCAAATTCCGCCCCACGCTGCGGTCATAACATTTGGTTTTCCCTCTACATCATACGTTCCCACCACAAATACCGGAGCGGGATAGACTACGGAGTGGGCTCCTATGGATTTTTTCATGGCTTATTCTCCTTGTTGATTATGCCGTTTTTTGCGCTTTGATAGCTTCTTTGTATGACCGATGTGCTGCCTTAAGCGGCACGGGACAATAACGCAGTTGGCTAATAATCTGCGATTGCTGGCTCATAAGATCCGCTAAGTCGAATATTCCGGTGACATCGACAACGCCGATGGCGGCTATAGCCGAACCTTTGCTGTTCTGTATAGGGGTAACTATAACCGGTACGCTTTTGTACTCTCCCGCTTTCGGTTGCGTCCTTATCGTGATGTTGTCGGCAAGAACTTGTTCGAGTATAGGGCCCGTATAGTCCCGGCTTTTCACTTTGCCGTCTTCAATTTGAACGCCGCGATGATTCTGACTTCGTATCGTGACGGACAGACCGCCTAATACGGCGTGGACTGCCAACGCGAGAGGGATTAAATCGCTGCTCGCGGAGTCTGATGAAATTTCATATCGTTCCATTTCTTGTGCCCCTCTCCCCCCGCAGCTAGGATAGCAATCGAAGATCGCCCAGAGCGGTGAAATATTGCGCATCACGTTCCCAGAAGACAAACCACTTGTCATCCATTTGATGATGTACGAGCCCCATGCGTATTTTACGCATAAATCACGCCCCTCTCACGACGTGAATAAAGCCGCCAAACAGGAGAAGTTGTTTGTGGGTTCTGACCATCGAGCCTGCGTCGTCGAGAAGGCTTACGTCATTTACGACGAGGTTAAGATTTTGATCATACGAAGAAAGTGTACCGGTATAAATGCCGTGTTTGGTAGTCACGATAATGCGTTTTTTGTTCAACAGGCCTTCTAAGAAGTCTAAAGGACGCGCTGCGCTCTCAGTTTGTTCGCTATTCACTTTTGTACCTCAGTTCATCAAAAACAAGTCGCTCGAGCAATACCGCCCGCGTGTTTTTCGAATTGCTTTTATAATTTTACCCCGCCCGCTGCTATTTCATCGCTCCGCTCGAGTCATTTTCTTGCCTTTAATCCCACAAGATGCGCAGCACTCCCGGCGTTACCTCGTCGGCTTCGGCAGCCTTCGCCACTTCGCGTAGCGTCTCGATATCGACGCCGGATAAGTCCCGATGTACGAGTACTTCCACACTATACACCCTCGCTGGCTGATATATCGCGCTCGCGCGCCCGAATACGTCAAATATCGCCTCTAGCGCGTATTTATCAAATTTGTTATAATCCCAGCGACCATTTTCGCCGTAAACCAGCGCCGTACTAAAGCCCTTTATTAATTCGTCGGCGGTAAATAAGGCATCGGAATAGTAGAATAACGACCGCTTACCGCTGCCGTGTTGATAGTCCCCGCTTGAGTCGCTGTACGCTTGATAAAGCTCTTTATAGTCGTCGTCTGTAGGCGGCGCGTGTAATCGCGCTGTTCGCATCCCCTCGCGTTTAAACTCATGCCACGCATCCACGTCTAATATGTGCCCTTCTCGCGTGTCTATGTCTGTCGGTGTCATATTTCCCTCCCCTCTACATTTCGTCTAAATAGTCTATATTTGGGTCAATAGTGAAGCGATAGCGCTCCCTGTCGGACCGGCGGCTTTGAACTATGGAAGCCTATCGCGTCCGTTCGGTTGATTGAGTTGTCGAACATGCGGTACTGACTATCGTTGCTATATTGTCGCAGCAGCCGTTATTATAAAACTTCCACATTACGTTCCCGGACACCTTCCTGAATTGGCAGTAAAGGTCCAGCCTGACCACCCAATCATTATACTTGGAAAGAGAACACCTTCGAGCGTGACTTTTCCCTCTCTGCCCGTGTTTCTATCTTCGAACACCCCGCGGATCGTTCGAATTTCTTCGGTGTCGAGCTGTTGGAGCAGCTTCGTAGCGGTCGCAGCATCTTTTGTATAAAAGATACCCTGTACGGCGTGGTATCCCGGCGTTGGACCTTCGCCATCTTTCGTTATTTCTTGTGTGAGGACAAAGTCCACACTTCCTAATCCAGTCTCTTCCTTACCATCGATCACGAAGGTAAGGTCGCCTTTACTGAAGCAGTTGCAAAGCGTTCTTTTTTCTGTTCGTTGCATAATCTCATCCTCTTTTTTGATTCCGGGCCGGGTATCGTCCGCAACGGACGACAACGCTGGCTTTGTGCGACAACAACTAATTCACGCTATTCGGTCACCACTTGAGATACTTCGCCCCAACGTTCGGAAAACACGAAATCAGTTAGGGGTTTACGCACTCGTCGCTCAAGCTCCTTCTCGCGAAGGTCGTAAGGAAGCGCGTCAAGGTTTCCCAAGTATCCTATAGCGATAACATCTACAGGTTCGCTTCCCTCTGGGATGTTAAACGCCGTTCGCGCTTTCTCTACGTTCAGTCCGCCCGTCTGATGACAGAAAAGGCCTAATGCATTGGCTTGCAATACGAGGTTCTCGACCGCCAAGCCGAGATCATAGCACGCGAATCGATCAGGCTTTCCTGTGTCCGGGTGACAAAGATTCGTAACAGAGAGCAGTAAGACGGGGGCTCGATGTGCCCAGCGTTGATTCGCCGCGGGCATACAGTTCAACAAGCGGTTGTATCCGTTTAAGTCCTCCTTGGTCGCAACAATAAAACTCCACGGCTGTTCGTTAAAAGCAGAGGGGGCCCAACGCGCCGCTTCGAACATGCTTCGAAGCTTGTCGTGCTCAACCGGCCGCTCTGCGAAAGCACGAGGACTCCACCGTCGCTTAAACAGATCATCAATCGGATACGCATTGTCAGCTAGTTTTTCCATAACAAACCTCCTAAATACGCGAGGTTCTCAAACCTCACGCTTAGTAACATATCTTCCAAGCGCCTTAGGACTGTCTAAGTGACACTAGGGGTCGTCACGACCAATGTCACCTCGTGCATGCGAACCTAATGTCGAGCCTCGATAAATCTTCCCCGCATAAAACCGATGTCGCTTCCGGAAAAACCCTTTTTTGAAGCGTTTAGACCACAATGAAAATGAATTGCACAGCTAGCTCAGCCGAGTGGCTGTACTACGCTCGATTTGGGCGCGACTTGTTCTTGATTATCGAGAGAGGCGAAGCGATTGGGCATCCCTGCCATGAACTTCCAACCAATTCGCTTTTCGACATAAGCCGATGCCAGTTGCGCATATCGCTCCCTTATTTGCCTGTTAGCAGCATGATGTACTCCCTAAGCTGCTCTAAATCTCCTAGTGGAACGACGCCGCCGCGCCGCGCGCGCTCATCGATCTTATCACGGTCATACCCTTCTATTTGTCTCTCTTTGTCCAAGATCGGCCCGTCGTGCGCGAGCTCAGATTGCTGGTTGTGCTGCGTATATTCAAATTGAGCCGTTATTGCGCCTCATTTGACATTGGTTGCGGGTTTATTATCTCGTCTTTACAGCGTCATTTTTTAGAATAGCCTCAGCTTGAGTTCCCTAACCTTATATTGAGAAAATACAGAAATACATGTTAGGCATAGGTGCTGCAGAAGAAACGGCCATTAGCCACGTAGCGGCAGAACGTGTGCGAAAGCACCTCTACCTAAGCACTTCTTCTGCAGCGTTTATGACCTTATGCTCTTTTTTAGGTGAAAACTAGCACACGTTCAGGCACAGCTTTGCAATAAACAGCGTAATGCACGGAGTTGATATTAGAAGGCTGCAGCAGGTGTTGGGCCATTCTAACATAAATACGACGGCAGTTTAATGGCAGAGGCAAGGGGCATCACTCGGACCTTGTGATTGCTCTCGCCCTTGTTGTGTGGGCTGCAGATTTTGATGGGTATACCGGGGGTCTACGATCTGGTGACTTTGTGATGCACAAAGCAACACTGAGAAGACGCACCCCATGACGTATTCCGCCTGACCAGCCGACAGCGCAAAGGAGATATCGTCAAATCGCTATTTCCTTTGATATTTGGCCCCGGTCTTAGATATAACACATAACGTCATGGAGTTACCGCATGAAAGTGCCGTGTAGAATAGGAATTGTTAAGCCACCTCTCACCTCTTGCATATGTGTCTTGGCAGGAGTTAAATTGTGAATCCAATCATTAGGGTGCTGAAACTTTAAATTCTGTTAAGCAAAAAAAACCGACAGGGAAAAAAAATGACAATGGACGAATATAGACGTAGGGCAGAAGAAGAAAGACGCAGGACAGAGGGAGAAAAACGCAGGAAAGAAATCCGCCGCTTGGCTGATGAGGCTGCCAAAAAAGCCTTCGATGAAGGAATAGGGGGAGTACTAATGGAACTCGAAAGAACGCATCCTAATTATTATTCAAAACCAGGAGGGATGAGAGGCTCTAAAAATCCAACAGAAGAAGAAATCCGCCAAATGGCTTGGAAGATTGCCAAAAAAGCCTCCGATGAGGGAATTAGAACAGCAATCGCCGCATTCATTCCGACACACACTTACTAGTATAACACGAAAACCATTAGGTAGCAAAAAGCGGCATCGCATATTCCTTTTATCCTCTCCTTATCTCCTAGCTAATTATTTATTTTTTCGATTTTAAGGCCGTTAAGGGTTTTGTTTCAGACTTGTCGCAATACGTCAATACTGGCCATTAGTGACAAGCAAAGGAGTGGAGACAAAGACAAGGACCTATATGAAATCTGCGGCCACTATGAGAGCGACCACAACAAATCTTAGCATTATACTTATAAAGGTATTATTCATTTGCTATGAAAACTACCGGCGAAGGCGGGAATACCTCTAAACGTGTCGGCGCATGCACGCCAAGGGCTCCGGCGCTATCGGCGCCTTCACCGTTACGCATGACATCACCCCGCTACACTAGGGCCAAGCTCTTCGCCGAAGTCGGCAAGCAGACGGAGATGTTAGCTAGATGAGCAGCAAAACACTATTATTCATAGTAGCGCCGCTACACAATTCACATGACGAAAGGAGTAAACATTATGAATGAAGATAGCAAGAGCCCGGTAACGGGCAGTGCTGACAAACACACGGCTGGCAGAGGCACGTCGAACCGGGACTGGTGGCCGAACCAGTTGAACCTCAGGATCCTCTACCAGAACTCTTCCTTGTCCAATCCCATGAGCGAGGCGTTCAACTACGCTGAGGAATTCAAGAAGCTCGACCTCGAGGCCCTGAAGAAGGACCTCTACGCGCTGATGACGGACTCGCAGGACTGGTGGCCGGCCGACCACGGTCACTACGGGGGGCTCTTCATCCGGATGGCGTGGCACAGCGCGGGCACCTACCGCACCGGCTCCCGTCCCCGAGTGCTCTTATCAACGGCTCAACGGCTCTGCTATCGCCGATCTTACCGAGGGCGTACGCAGCGACCCCACCGACCCTGCGAACCTCCCGGCTCCCGTCACCGAATGCTCTTATCAACGGCTCAACGGCTCTGCTATCGCCGATCTTACCGAGGCCTACCGCAGCGCTCTCGCGAACATCACTATCCGCATCGTTGAGCGCCTTTATCAACGGCTCCACTGCTCTGCTATCGCCGATCGCGCCAAGGGCTTCCGCAGCGCTCTCGCGAACATCACTTTCCTTTTCATACCCTAATGCCTTGATGAGCCCTTTGACGTCCTCCTTCTCTTCCATCTTTTGCACGTCTGGCGTACCGAACCCAAAGACCATGAACATCGCACCCCTAATGTTCTCTATCAATAAGCGGCAATATATCAATATGCCGTTATCTTGTTCATCATCTCGAACTTCCCCGACCGACTGGTCTGAGGATGCTTCCTCGTTGATGGCTGCTAGCATCGCTGCGGCAGACTGTGTCGTTGAGTTTATCGCGATACCATACAAGCTGCAAGCGGTAAGTCATACGTAGGCAGTAGCGTTTCGAGGCGATGATTGGGCCTGTTGCGTGTCATTTATGCTTAGTCGCGGAAGCCGAATCATAATGATTAAGGGTACAGTACCGCTATGCACGAACTATGCTAGCTACTGAGGATTACCCATATTATGACGGTGCGATGCCAAACCACGAGCTGTTCGAGATTCATCGCAGCAAAATTTCGTTCCACCGCGCAAAAGCCGATTACAGCTACCCAACGATACGGCTGCCCTATAAGTTCTCAAAGCTTGCAGGACTGCGAACGCGTATTTATCAAACGGTGCACAACGGAGCGCTTGCCTTCCTTGTTGTGGTCTCATCTGCCGGCGCAGCTCCAAAGGAGAATGCAGAGAAATTAGAAAACGCCATCCTGCACCCTAAATCGTCCGCCTTGACATGGCGGAGGTCGCCGGTTCGAATCCGGCCGAGCCCATCGTTCTTTTTAGAATCGGCCACGTTAGAGCCGTCTAATGGGGCTTTCTCTGACACGAGAATCATGGCTCAAAAGAAACACAAGGATAAAAAGTTGCACAACTCTCGTGAGCTCGATCTGAGTTGGCAGGAAACTGTTGATCTACTGCCTCAGGACGAAGATGAAGGGGGCTCAGAAATCTTCTACTTCACCGATGAAGACGGCAATATCAATTCGCGCGAATTCCTTACTGGTGAACTTATTGATAATGAAATTAAGGACTTAGAAGCATCACAAATAGAAAAATCTCGCCTAGAAGAAGTCCAAAGACTGAAGCCTGGCACCGCGGATATCGTTAACCTCGTCCGAACGCCAGAGGAAACGCCCAATGAAATCATCTTACCCGTTCCCAAGTCTGGAGCACGTCCTCTCGATATTCGAATATCGAGCGAAGTAACCCCAGATCTACAAGCTAAAGAAGAATCACGGCAGCGGATCGATGTTGCTTCCCAAGATCGCGTATTTGTCCGTATTCACGGTGGGGTTAGTGCTGATGAACCGACGAGTGCTAGACGCGACAACACCGCTGCGCCACTAACGTTCAGTTTTACGCGAGACGCTCTTGACCAATACGTTTCTTATCGCAACGAAGGCCTCGCGAAGAAATCGACAGACTGGATAAATCGTGCTTCGCAGGTTTTGTGGGAATCAACACAAGGCGAAATCTCGCACCAAACCATGACTAGTTTTAGGACGTATGTTCTTAGCAGGTATTCGTCAGTCGATGCGCACAGGAAAGTGCTCGGCTTTGCAGCTGCGTTCCTCAAGTATTTGGCTCAAGTGAGAGTCGATCCGCGTTATCTCTCCTTCACGCTCTTTCTTGAGCGCCCGAAGACTATAATGGCCAAAAAAGCGCTTACGGAGAGGATTGTAACTCGTGAAGATATTGAGACAGTGTTTCAGAGGATCGCCGCTAAGGAAGAAAAGGGAACGGATCCTTCGAAGATACGAAACTACCGCGCTTTTACACCCCTCGCGTCTTACACAGGATTGCGACCGAACACAATACAGCGCTTGACAGTCGGGCAGTTCAGAACTGCACTCAACGAAGAGAAGCCCGTACTCCACGTTCTCGCCGAGCAGGAGAAGAACAGGGTCGAGCATTACGTGCCTCTGCATCCATCGGTTGTGAGTGCAATTAGCGAGGTTTTAGGGCACGATTTTGGCGAAAAAGAAACGAAGTTGAAATATGACGGTATTACCGTGGAACCATGTAAGTGCGAGATGGTTAGCTGCTCAGTTGGAGAATTTACTCGTGAGGCTTACATAGCGGTGTATGGGAAAGAACCAATCGATTGGGCTAAAGCCAAACAGGAAGGAGCTACAATCCCACTCGAAAGATTTGTTGAGGTGCGACGCGATGTCGAAGGTCAACAAGTCATTATGCAGGATACGTTCACAAAAACAACAATCGCACTCAAAAAAGCTGATCGTGCAAAGTGGGGTCCTCCTCCTTGGGAAAATGATGATTGACTTATTATTGCAAAGGGGAAGATACATCAACCCCTTTCTGATGCCGCCTATATCAGGCGGAGGTCATATGACCAAGCTATGAACTGTAAAGACTGTTTTCATTCATTTCCTCACCTTTCTCACGATGACTTGGGAGAGTGCGTCAATCTCCTCGGACCGAACCTCTTCCATCCCGCGTTTGATGATTCCTTCCCTTGTTGCAACAATGTACACGTCCGGTCTCGTTCCGATCGCATCCATCCTCTTTTTTATGCAGCATTCCTCACATCCGTCTACCGCAACGAGATCTTCCCCCTCCTGGAGTTCCTCATCCAGCGGACGTTTCAGGGCGGTAAGTTGTAGATGACGAGTGATCAGTTTCGGATGCCGGTAACGGAGCCAGGTTCCGGTCCTGGTGGTCAGCTGCCCCGTATGGGAGATCCCTGAGCAGGTCAGGAGGAGTACCTGCCGGTCGTCATTCTTCATGCTGTTTCCCTCGTTGCCGAACTACTGGTGGATCCATCTCTTCTTCCATGTTACATACTCCTCCTTTCTAGCGTAACTCCATAAAAAAGGGACTAAGCACGTCCTTTACTATCCCTGAGAGCACATCAGCTTTGATGAGCGAGACGCAGCAGACCGATCCGTCACGCTCGTGGCCCACCAGAGCGAGCTTGTCTCCTGCGTGGAAACCATCGCGCTCGCACAGCTCTTTTGGCAGCACCATCTGTCCGCGCTCATCAATGTTAATGACCGCTTCGACCTTGCAGGTAGTGCTACCGCTTTCAGACGTACAACAAACATCTTTGTCAGTCATGATAATCCTTTACGTACTTTGATATTCAGTTTCGAAAGCCCTTCGACTTGGATGATGTAAATCCACAACTTTATATAATATTAATATATGCAAATATGTATATATAAACGCAGTATTGTAATACGCAAAAGGGTTACGTCGTGGAAGTTAAGATTCTGGGAATGGGGTGCGCAAGGTGCAACAGCCTTGAAAAGATGGTTCGCGACGTGGTCGCCGAACATGACATTGACGCCACAGTGAATAAAGTCACGCAACAGCAGGAAATACTAGCATACCCTGTATTGGCGGTTCCTGCGCTAGTCATAAATGAAGAGGTCAAGGTCTTCGGTCGTCTGCCAAGCAAGACAGAGATCTCAGATTGGCTCATTCAAGCACAGCAAACCCAAGTGAAACAATGAATGACAGTTTAAAAACGTTAGCAGCTTTAGCTTTGCTGAGCGTCCTCATAATAAGTATTAGCGGCTGCACTGCCGAGACCTCAGCAGACAAACTGAGCTTCTCAGGGGGTGGTTCGCACCCCTCTGACGTAACCACTCTCTTAAAAAAGGGACCGGTCCTGTTGTACTTCGGCGGCGACTGTCAAAGCTGTGCGGAGCAGAAGGTCGTCATTTCACACCTAGAGAGCAAATACAACGGGACTGGTGTCACAATACAGCGGATCAACACGTTAAACGACACCACGCATAAATTCCAGACTTACGGCATTACGAGCATCCCGGCGATTATAGTGATTCGTAGTGACGGTTCAATAGCAAAGAGCGTTGGGACAACGGCTGAACAAACCCTCATAAACACGATTGAGGACGCGCGGCAATGGAAATAAACCCTTTAATCGCATTTGGAGCGGGACTTGTCAGCGTCTTCTCTCCGTGCGTGCTTATCGTACTTCCAGCGGTAATGGCATCATCGACAGGTCGTGGGAAATGGCGGCCGCTCGCAATCGTTCTGGGACTCAGTATATCATTCACCGCTATGGGGTTTTTAGCGTCCGCGTTTGGCTCAGCGTTTCAGAGCGTCAAAGGATATCTGGACGTATTTGCCATCATGATCGTGGTGGTTATCGGCGTATGGATGTTGTTCGACTTGCACTTGCCGTATAACGCTCCGCGACTGGGGTTTGTCGATGCTGTCTCGAAACGATCGTATGCCCTCCCTGCTGAAGGGGTCTTCAGCGGTTTGTTGCTAGGGATGTCGCTTGGGATCGCCTGGTTACCGTGCACCGGTGCAGTGTTAGGCGCGATACTTACGTGGGTCGCAGCACGTGGAAATGTGCTAACAGGTGGCCTCCTCCTCCTGGTATACTCGCTCGGATTCGCTGTCCCGATGTTAGCAGTTGCGTATTCAACGAAGGTGTCATCAACTCTTGTTGCCAAGACTGCAAATACTATCTGGATAAAACGAGCTGCAGGATTGGTGCTTCTTATCGTCGGCGTCTACCTGATAAACCAGCGTTTTATTCTGTTAGGCTGAGAAGGCTTACTCATGATACTGAAACACACGTCGTGAAACATTTTCTGGAGTTAAAGGACTAGTCGTAATTGTTCACAAATTGTTCGAGGTAATCAGGATGTCAAGATCGACCCAAGGGATGATATTGCTGCTCCTATCGGTAATGTCTGTTTTATTTCTAGTAAGTTACGCCGTAATTCCCACATCGGCAACCACAATCGTTCAACTACAACCTAATTCGGTAAGTTCAGGTGATCGAGTGTACATAACCGCGAATCTAGCAGAAAACTCAAGCACCGTTGCGTTGTCCTATTACGCCGACGTTAACAAAAACGGTAAGGACGATGACGGCGGATCTTGGATAAAGATTGCTAATGTCACTGACGGTGGTGCGAATGATGGAAAAAATACGAGTAACGGTTTTATTAATTTTCCGTGGATGACCCCGTCACTGTCTCCCGGGCAGTACATCGTTAAAGTTGAAGATCCTAAAGGTCCGACCAGAACAACCGTTTTGACTGTGAACAACGCGAAGCTCAAGCTGATACCCACTATATTCGGGCCAAGCATTACGACGGACAAAGGACTTGTCAAACCAGGGGACTATTTTTCTGTAAGTACTCTAGTCACAGGTAACTGTCGGCTTTGCCATACGACCGATAATCCTACAACGCAAAACCCAGGCGTAAATCAACAACAGGTTGAAAAGGCTTTTTCTGCCGATTTAAGTGGAATCACGGGAAGTTCAAGCGATACAGCCGTTGTACCAGGTGCAGTACATCACCTTCTTGTGCAATGGTCTGGTATTGCGAGCAAGACACTAGCCGATAATCAGACAGTCAATGTCACTGTAACGGGCACAAATCCGGCTGGCAACTTAACAACACAATCGACAGCATTTGCAGGCGTCAACAAAGCGGTTAATATCCCACCCAAATCAAACGAAAATGACACGAAGAACAACGCCTCAGCACAATCAAGTGGTTCGACAAGAAGTCCACTGCCTGGTTTTGAAGCAGTTTTTGTCGTTGCAGGATTGACTTTTGTGGCATATTTGGTGAATAGAAGACGATAGGTTGCATTATGCGAAAACATCATTGCAGCCAAGAAAGGAAAATTACATTTATTCCGGAAAGAGCTGGATAAAAAATGTTCCTAAGTGACTATACCTTCAGGTTAGTCCTCCCAGACTGTAACCCTTCATCTCTAAAGGTGAACGCTCTCGTGGATCTATTTGAGGACATTAGCGAGGTACTTCCCTATCTCAACACCGTTCTGAAAGGATTGCAATATGATCAGGATGGGAAGGTCTTAACCGTGAAAAGCGGAGGGCGCTTAATCACCTTTAGGCCACGACAGATAGCGGTCGCGAAGCTAGAGGATGAAAATGAAGCAAGGTCGGTTATAGAAGAATTGAAAGAGATTGTGAATGAGACTTATGTGAATAGAGACCATATCAAACCGACCTATACTTCCAGACCGACCCCCCGGCCCCTTGATATCTATAAACTCCTTCCGGGAAACAACTGTAAAGAATGTGGGGAACCAACCTGCATGGCCTTCGCTTTAAAACTGGTTAATGACGAAGTGAAATTGATCCAGTGTCAATTGCTCTTCGAAAAGGAATTTGAAGTAAACCGTTCCAAACTAACTGAGTTCTTGCCCGAGGAAACAGCGTAAGCTTGAAATCATCCTCAAACAGGCTGTCGATCGCAGTGGCATCTTTTCACTCTTGTCCAAAGTGCAAGACAACCCAACAGTACCGATCGTGGCTCTCTAAACCCCCTTTCCCGTGTTCACCGCGCGCAACGTACCTCCCGGGCCCCACGCTACCACGAAACCTCGTGCGGTCAACACATCTGCAATTTTTGCGCCGTCTCGGTCGTACTTGACGACTATGGCACCGACCCGATCTAAAACGTCTTGCGGGGAATGCGTAAGGATGTCGAGCTCAGAGCCTTCACAATGCATCTTAAGGAAATCAATGCGGTCGAGCCCGTTGGAGCTGAAGACATCCGCGAGCGTTACCGTTTCGACGTCAATAGTTCTAATAAAACGACGACCGTTCGATGGATAGAACGTATGTCCATAACTCTTGTCCTGAGAAACCCACAGTCTCTTAATACCTCGCTCAGTACTGACCGCTTGTCGAAGCGCTTTGACGTTGTTTAACGCGTTAATCGCTATGTTCTTCTGCAAAAGCTCAAAATTGCGGGGAAACGGTTCATAACAGATCACAGTGTCGCTTGACTCGCTCGCTTGTACGGCAAATACTCCTATGTGTGCGCCGATGTCTACCACCGTTCCGTAGACGGGCCATTGTGAGTATAGGTCGTTACGAAGGATCTCGTTAAGGATTGATAAATCCCCCAGTTTAGGACGGAGAACGTATTTTAGACCTTTTCGCGTAGTTATCAGTGCCTCAGTGTTCGTCGATGTAAATGGAGAGAGACGGATTAATAGCGGCAGATACCAATTTCGCACGAGCACGACGAATCCAATGAACAGGTTCATAAGCGCACCTATTCTCTTGACGTTCGAGAACAACCGCTTGAGTTCGCTCACTGGAGTCACGTTGATGTGCAGACGCAATTGCATGCTGTCACGTTGTCACCTATTGTGCACAAAAATGTTAAAGTCAGATCGTGAAGGTTATATCAGACGGCATCTTCCAAAATGTCTTCAAAAATCTAAGTGGCATCTATCCTCTTCTCATAAGTAAGTAAATGGCCCCGTCGGTTTGGACGCAACAGGTGTTGCTGTTGTCGGCGTTATTATAGCGGATAAAATAAACAACGAAAGAATGCAGCAAGTCGTTAAAAACTTTGGAAACTTTGCTTTCATTTCTTTTCAAACCTCCGTTTGCTGTTCTGTTAGCTAAGCGTTCCTCGCTACACGCTGGATATGCAATAGGCAAACACAGTATGTCACTCAAGACATATGAAAACATAAAAACGTATCGATGTATCGATACAGTACTATAAAGTGAATCAGAAATTCTGTACTAAATATTTGTTTAGCGCGCTGCGACTTCACTCGTCTCGTCGTGGGGCCCAGTTAAGGACGACGATTATGGCTGCGATTATGCCGACGACCATTATCACTGCTGGAACGGCTAGACCGTCTAATAGAGCGCCGCCCGCAAAAGCGGATACGCTCTCATTCGATGTATTGTGATTATTCTTCAGCCCGACAACCGATGTAAGTTGAATCGCGCCGTACTGCCCTATAGGATGAATAAGCGGGTAAGTGTCCCCCGTAGTCGAAGGAGAGTCGCCGATGCCGTTTCCATCGCTGTCTGCTCCTTTGTAATCGGAGTAGTAATTGCCTACGTAGCTCGAATAGGTGCCGCCGTTGTAGGTATAAGTGTACTTCTCGGTCGAGTTCACTAGGTTTCCCTCTGGACTTGCAATTGTTGCTGGGTTATTCACGAAGTTGTTGAGGTAGAAGCGATTTCCTGACGAATAGCCACTATAAACAGCGAGTTTAGCGTTTCCTGAGAATGTATTAAAGGTAAAAGTGTTGTTATTTGAGTCATCACGGAGGCGAACGGCAAACTCCTCATTTGCATTAATGCTGTTGTTGCTTAGAACGTTATTAGACGAACTGAGCAAGGAGATGCCGTAAACGTGGTTATTGCTGAGGACGTTTTGCACTATGGCATTTGAATTTGACTCACGCATATAAATCCCGTCACCGAGCGCGTTACCGTTCCCTTTTTCATACGTCGCCACGTTGCCGGAAAAGGTATTTCCCGACGACCCATCGAGGTAAATGCCATAGCCATTATTAGAGAGGTTGCTGGCGCTCACTTTATTGTTGGCGGCATGCTCGATGAGCACCGCGTACTCGTTATCGTGCGCAATTATATCAGTCACACTGGACTGTGATGCACCTGAAAACTCCACACCAGCGCGTCCGCCTGTAAGCGTGAGCCCTTCTACCCGTATGCCGCTTCCTGAGAGCAAAAATACGTCGCTAGATGGCACAGCCGCTTTTACAGTCGTTGTTGCCGCCCCGCCCGATGATTTAACGATGAGCGATTTGTTGACAAGCACGTTCTCGCTATACGTTCCCGGTGGAATGAGGATTGTGTCGCCTGGTTGAGCTGCATTTACTGCCGCTTGGATCGTTGTGTACTGCCCGGTCCCAACGGTAATCTCACCTGCGCTTGCAGGTATGACGAGCCCCATGAGAAGCGAGAAGAGCAAAACGCTGATAAGCGCCCCTGCGCGCACGGCCTTTTTCATTGTCCTGCGCTCATGTGGAGAGTTAGATCGGGATCGGGTTCTACTAAAGAACATTTTTAGATGAGAGAGATGATCTAAACATAAGAATCTTTCACACGATTAGCCCTGCAGCCACATAGCTGCAGCGCATAAAGCGGCCTTTTCTTTTACCTGAATTATTATGTGTAATCATAGTTACATATGAGCAACTATAAATATATATGTGGGAAGCGGTACTGCGTTTAAATACAGAACGTCGGTGTGAAGCAATGCTTCGTTGATCATTTCGCTGCGCTGAAGCTCAGAATATCAAGCCTGATATGGATATGTGCGCAGACGCGACGTCAGAGGACATTATAAATGGGCAGTGCAGAAACACCATCAGAGCGCTCAGTCGCCTACCAGAGCTTGACATACTTCGAGCATTTGCCATTTGCTTGATCGTGTTCTCTCATTTTCCGCCCCTCTCAACACTCTACATCGACGGATCAGCCAAGCTGTGGTGTGCCACCTTTGGCCTAGCGCTTTTCCTGTTTCTCTCTGGGTTTACTTTATACCGCAGCAACAGCATCACAAGCGTTGCCGATGTGCGGTTGTTTTACAAAAAACGCATTATACGGATTTACCCACTTTACGTGCTGATCATTGCGGTTTACGTGCTGCTCCAAGTCTTGCCGCTCGGTAATTCATTCCTCGAGACCACACTGGCCCCGACAGAAATCGCCGTGAATGTGATCGGTTTGCAAGCGCTCTTGAATACGCCCTCATACAATGCGCTCTGGTTTATTGGATTAATTCTGACCTTTTACTTGATCTACCCGGTTATGATGCTCGCAACCTCAGAAAAAACCGTCAGGATCATCATCTTTTCGTGCGCGACGCTCGCACTCTTTGCATGCTTGAGAATTGCATTTGATATCGTCAACCTTCGCCTGATCTATTACTACGTCATATTTGTCGGGGGGATCCTTGCGAGTAAAGCGCTTTTGACCCATACACACCAGTCACACTTCTCGACTAGGCGCAGTCGCATTGTCTATCTCGTTGGCGCGCTTCCCCTCTTAGGCATTGCAATGGCGTTTTACCAACAGAACCTCGGAGAAACAGGGGAGCTTGTAAACTTTTATGCCAATACAGCTAATTACGTGCCAAAGGCGCTGATTTCGTTTCTATTTATTTCGTGCGCCCTTAGTGCTGCACGGGTCGTTACCATGACATTTAAGAAGCGCTACTACGCCCCGCTATTCTTTATCTCGTTTCTCTCGTACAGTATCTACCTCGTTCACCCCCTGATTCTCACCGCGTGCACACGAGCAACGCTCGTTGCTCCGCAACTAACAGGAGCACAACTTGATGCAATACTCATATTTATTGGCATCCCAGCGATAGTGTTAGCTTCATACCTACTCCAGAAAGGTGCTGATACGCTCACGTTCAGTTTGCGTATGCGAAGAATGAGTGAATACCGCAATGATCCTCAGACGTGAGCTCGGTGCGACGTGTTATGTAATGAGAGTTATTAGCCGCGGACCGCAGAGAATCAAACACTTCTCAACTCTAATGACTAGTGCTGCCTGAACTCAAGCGGGTGATCGTTAAATTAAACGTGCGTTACGGCGTAAAAAATCAAAAAATTCGCATCTTTTTATTCATAATATTCTTTTTGATCATATCTAGAGCGGTTTCCAGCGCTCCGCGAACTGTATCGTCTTGCTCATCGTTCAATGCGTAGACAAGCGACGCTGTTGCACTCGCATCGCCTATCATCCCAAGGGCCAAGGCAACACTTAGCCGCACGTCTGCATTGCTGTCCTTCAAGGCCGACGTTAAGGGTTCTATTGCTTGTGCCTCTTCCAGCTCTCCGAGCATCTCTGCGGCGCTCTGCCGAACCTCTGGGCTTTTGTCATTCAACCTAGCGATTAACTCATCAACTTTTGTCCCGGAGCTCATTGTTCCCACATTATAGTAACTAACGCGCTGTTACGGCCTTCACACAGTTAGATAACGAGGCCGACCCCCGACAATTCTTTACAGTCGTTAAGGTCGCAGTATATTGTTTTTAGTTCTCGCCCAACATGCCCATCGGCGGCATGTTCATCGCCGGGTGACATATCCTCGTCAAGTATTCTTTTAACTCGTCAGCGGATGTAGTGATCGTTTCATCAGCTATTTTGTCTATCAAGTCGGGCAATCCGGCTTCCCTTGCCCGCTTCTCAAGATCGTCGCGCAGTGCTTCTTTCAACTCGTTAGGCATCCAGACGATCCTTGCTATTCCGCCATCAGCTCGTATGAACTTTTTACTCGTTATGAACTGCCTTCCAATACCAATGAACCCGGGAATTTGGTTACCGCCCCCGACCAACCCCGCGAGCGTTGAGAACTTCATGCCGATGGGGGTCATGTCCGTATATTCACGGTTGACCACTATCACACCCTGTAGGTCGCTGCTGATCGCAACGATACACTCAAAGCATCCGCACGACGTCTGTGGATCTTCCATCATCGTGTATTGATTCATCCGCTCGATATGGCCATGGGTGAGTTCCCGTACGGCTTCGTTAACGTTTACCCACTGGCCTTTCTGCTCATCGATGGCAGCGCCCTTTTCAACCGGCTTATTTGGCCCATTTGGATCGATTCTGAATCCCGCAGCCGCATCAAGCCAATTCAATGCGCCACACAGCCCCAGGCGTTCGGGAGATTTCTCTATGTATTAATATATAATTATATATCAATATTGTGCCAAGAAAAAAGCTAAAGCAATCGGTTTCAAGCACGAAAGCACCCCCCTTATTCATTAGTCCAAATGAGTCCTTTTAGGGACATTTTTTGAATACCGCAGGTTGTATTCTACAAAGAAGAATCGCTCTGCAAATTCTCGTTTGCTTATGGGGGTGCTCGTTTAGAGCTAGGGATTGTGCGTTGATTATTCTAAAGAAGTCCTAGAGGTAATGCTTGGACGAGATGTCCCACGCAGGAACTTACACAACGATCGAGCTCATTTGCCAGCAGAGCGAAGCGGGCTTCAGATCGCGCGTAAAGTGTTGAGTTGCGTCAAATGACAATGGAGATATATATGATCATATATATGTAGATTTAACAAGGCATCCTAAGAAACAAGATATGAAGATCGATGACCCAATAAAATCGCTTCACAACTGTTCAGAGGCAAACAACGTCGACGCGGAGGAGCGAAAAAGTCAGCTTGACGAAATTGCCAAGGCTATTGAAGCGCGCGACACGTACAAACAAGCACGCACGCTCAAGGCAGTAGCCGACCAAACAAGGCTTAAAATCATCAAGGCCCTGAGCCAAGGCGAACTCTGCGTTTGCGAACTCATGTTGCTGCTTAACGCACAGCAGTCTGCAGTGTCACACCACCTGCGCATACTCAAAGACGCCAACCTCGTGTTGGAACGACGCCAAGGCAAATGGAGCTTCCACCGACTTGCGGGCGATCGCCTCGGAACGCTTTTAAAAGCGCTCGACGAGTTGGAGTAGCGCGAATAGAGCTCACCTCGAATTGCTTTTTTTAGAACGCACGTAACCTTCTGACCAGTTTTACCGCGCGTTGTTTTTGCTGAGCGATAGAATGAGCGCTAATGTCGGGGGCGCTTTCAAAACATTGATATATGTTTATATATTGATATAGAAGTAGACTGCAACCACAAGTCGCCGACGAACGATAGCAGTTGTCCGGGTCTGACCTCAATCTCGGTTAGTGTAGCAGAGACAACTAGCAGATATTTCGAATCAATACTATGACTCAATCGCTTGCACGATGCATCACTGTAGAGCATTTTCACGCAGTTAACAAACAAGAAGACGCCGATGCTCAACGTGGAACGATGGAGCTAAACTTACGCGACGTCGTGCATGAGCTTCAGGGGGTTTTAGAGGGCGTTGCTTGCATCGCATTGTGTGAGGCCATAGTGGGTGACGGAGATAGCCGCCTCGCCGATGGCAAGAGTGAGTCGATACGAATCACGTGCAAAGAGCTGGGAATTGCCTCTTTGCTGCTGGATGAGATACTAGATCCCAACTTTGGAATGGGTTGCTGTGCTGCGTGCCAATATCGAGCAAACTCTGAGGCGTGCTGTAGGACTTTCACGGATCAGGAACTTGACTCAAACTCGATGCCGATGGCGCTAATAGTCACGGCTATATTGAAGTTGACATTCTGTTTTTGAAAGTTCTACAAAGAGCAGAAATACCAAAGATTCACTCAGAAAAAAAATTATGCGTAAGTTTAATATATTTAGATATATTCATATGT
>CABECC010000288.1_pt1 | contig 19303 bp, 17 predicted proteins | sample 3132701 | NCBI WGS metagenome assembly CABECC01 (sample SAMEA5534347, study PRJEB31848) | metagenome | biome: tundra; feature: field; material: soil | place: USA | collected 2013-05 | depth 0.45 m
CGATATTCTTTCATTTTTTCCACCCTACGCCAGTTCTGCTCGCAAGGCCGTTTCTATCTCTTCCAGCTTTGCCCCGTATTCTTCTTCAAATTTTATCTGTGCCAGCTCTGCTTTTGCAGGGACGTTGACGATCTCATCGACTAATCTTCCCATGTTAAGGGCGTTTCTCGCGAGGTCGTCATAAACCATAATAGCTGCTAGCATATCGTGTTGCTTCTGCAGCGGACAATAGGTATCAACCTCATGGTAGGCGTTCTGCTGCAAAAAGTACTCTCGAATCATCCGCGCAACCTCTAGTGTCAGTTGTTCATCATCGGGGAGGGCATCAGATCCCACGAGTTGCACAACTTCCTGCAATTCGCTTTCTTTTTGAAGAATTGCCATCGCTCGCATTCTCAGCTCTTCCCAGTCTCCCGCCACGTTACCAACAAACCAGTCGGTAAGGTTTTGAGTGTAGAGGCTATAAGAGTCCAACCAATTGATCGATGGGAAATGCCTTCGTTGTGAGAGCTTGCTGTCAAGAGCCCAAAAAACCTTTACTATTCTGAGCGTGTTTTGGGTCACGGGTTCTGAGAAATCGCCTCCGGGTGGGCTAACCGCTCCGATAACGGTGATTGATCCTTCGTCACCGCCGAGCGTCTTAACACGCCCAGCCCGCTCATAAAACTCTGAAAGCCTCGCAGCAAGGTATGCAGGATACCCCTCCTCCCCAGGCATCTCTTCTAGACGAGAAGAGATCTCACGCATCGCTTCGGCCCAACGTGACGTTGAGTCCGCCATAAGCGAGACGTCATATCCCATGTCGCGGAAATATTCGGCTATGGTGATCCCTGTGTAGACGGACGCTTCACGCGCTGCAACTGGCATGTTGGAAGTATTTGCTACAAGCACCGTTCGATCCATAAGCGGCGCATTTGTTTGGGGGTCTTCGAGCTCTGGGAATTCTGTAAGCACGTCTGCCATCTCGTTGCCTCGCTCTCCACAGCCGATGTATACCACTATCTGTGTATCTGACCATTTAGCGAGTTGTTGCTGAGCAACCGTCTTTCCAGAGCCAAATGGCCCAGGGATAGCTGCGGTTCCACCTTTTGCTACGGGGAATAGAGCGTCGAGAATGCGTTGCCCAGTAATAAGTGGGATATCCGGTATAAGCTTCTCAACAGATGGTCTTGATACGCGGACAGGCCATTCCTGCATCAGCTTAAGTTCTGTACCGTCATCAAGTATGCAGATTACATCATCTACGGTATGTTCACCTGACTCGATGCTTGTTATCGTCCCCCTCTTGCCAGGCGGAACCATGATCTTGTGCTTTAGGTTGGCAGTCTCTTGCACGTACCCAATAGCTTGCCCTCCTCGAACTTCCTCTCCAATTTTCGCCTCAGGAACGAAATTCCACTTCTTAGCGTGATCGAGTCCCGCAGCGGCAACCCCCCTCTCGATGAAGTCGCCAAGCTGAGCGTTCAAAACCGGAAGCGGTCGTTGAATACCATCATAAATTGAACTTAACAGACCAGGCCCTAGCTCAACCGAGAGAGGGCGGCCCGTGTTTTCAACGGGTTCCCCAGGCCTAACGCCTGACGTGTCTTCATAAACTTGAATGATAAATTTATCGCGGTTGATCCCAATTACCTCCCCCAGCAAGCCTTCATTACCGACCTTGACAAGGTCATACATTTTTGCTGCAATCCCAGTGGCGGTAACGACGGGTCCTGCAACCCTGTAAATCCTCCCCTTTTGTTCTACTTCCACAAGTCAACACCTACAGATTGCTTAATCTTCTCTCTCAGATGAGTACGTTCGTCTGCCGCTCCACCAATCGAGATGACGGTCGGCTCTACCGAATCGTCCAAAGCTATGCGCAAGGGCGCCGACAGCTTTTCAACGTCGTCGCTGTTCATGATCAAAATCCCGATATCCTCTTCCTTCAGAACCTCTTTAAGTGTCGGCTCTAAGTCAGCATCGGTGCTGATAAACGTTTTTCGCACGCCAGCTAACAAAAAGCCAGTCACAAAATCCGCACTACCTACTACTGCAACTTCCACGCGAATCACCGCAAATTTCTATACCCAGAATTTTCTATATCCAGAATTGTGTTTGCTATAAAATCAAATGATCTTTTATGACGGCTTCTGGAAGTCCCGCCTCTTTTCCTCGAGCGATGGCCTGGATGTTTGTGACTTCCGTGTCTTTGCTTAACATATATCCAAGCATCGGGAGCACAGTCAGCGGATGAAACGTTGAGGTTTTCCAAACGTACCCGTTCAAGAATTTATCTAACCGCACTTCTATCTTGCTCAGCGATTCAATCCGGTCAGTGACGGCGTCTGAAATGGCGCTCCAATACGGATACTTGTTGAGTAGTGTAACAAATTCTTCGAAGGGCGCGCTCACTAATTTTTCAATGTCTTGATCGGCAAGGTACAGGCCGTTAGGTATAATATATTCGAGTGCTCTTGCGCCAGAAATGCCCGCATTTCTCAACCTGAACATAGTTTTTAGATTGGCAACGTCGATCTCCATCTGAACAACTCGTAAATAAAGCGAGGAGCCTGTTATCCTTGAGACAATTTCAACCATCCTCATGTAATAAAACTTGTCGAGCGCATCTTCCAGCTTCATCAAAGACTCCGAATAGTCGATGTCTTTGATGACCTCGTAGTACATCGTTCCCTTCAGAGCCGCAATGACCTCGTCAACGCTTGGTTTTCTTGCGAGACTCTGCAAAAAATCGAGCGAGAGCTCACCGCTAGGGACAAGCACCCTTATTATCTCCTCTTCTGAGGCGCCGTATTGTTTTCCTCTTAATATAGTTTTGATTTCTCGGATATCCCATCGTCTCAGATATTCCACTATTAATTCGTGAGGTTCGCCCATCGTCATCTCAGTGAGCTGTACGAAGGTTCGAGCCAAATTTAGATGCGTGGCAAACTCGATCAGGTCGATACCAGAGTGTTGCCGTGCGAGCTCATCGACTTCAGCCTTGTACTCTGACTCCTCGATAAAGCGCGCTAATTCAGGAAGCGCCATCATGAGCATTTTTGTGTAGGTCTCCGGCGGGAAGAGCTTGACCTTCATTGCATGCACTCGTGCAGAGCTGTATGCGTATCTCGCTTTGCGCGAGGACCCTGAGTATCTGCGCTTTTTTTCCGGCGCTTTCATCCGTCCTCACACGCTTAAAATCTGCGAGAGCTGTTTCAAAGACCTGTCTCGCACGTTCTTAAGAATCGAATCAAATGTCAGGTCGCGTAATACCGTGCCATCCTCGTTTTCCAACATTACCCCGCCCGAACACGGAAGAGTCCCACCGTACTTCAAGGTGCTAATTCGTTTGACCAACGACTCGTCGTTTTCGTTCGAAAAAACCCGGGTAGAATCTGTCTGCGATTCCAGAAGCTTTTTGATAATTTCCTCTCGTTCTGATTCGGGAAGTGTCGCTAGCTTCTCGATCGCTTCGTTGTATACTCGATCAAGCAAGTCCTTTTTTGCATTCAGAATGGCTCGCTTAACCTCGAGATTCGCGCTTGAGATCTCTCTGTTTTTCCGACGCTCAATTTGTTCGGTCGTCTGCTCACGCTTTTCTTCGCGGATCTGATGTGCCGTTTTTTCGGCGCCTACGACTATCGCGTTCGCTTCATCAATCCCTTCTTGTCTGATGCGATTCGCTTCCTCCTCCCCTCGCGTTAGAACGTCTTTGACGACGACTTCTAAGCCCATACGTCCTCAAGCTATGGAAGGCAGGGTTACAAACAGCAATATCAGCGCCACAACAAGTCCGAAAATTACAATCGACTCCGGTATGACGGTCATAACAAGGCCCCTCCCGAAGAAGCCTTCATCTTCCGCCATGACACCGATGGCTGCCGAACCGATAACTTGCTCGCCCAATGCGGCTGCGATTCCAGTTGCGCCTACCGCTATGGCTGCTGATAGTGCGATCAACCCTGCTCCAATTGGATCTACCATTTAATTTTCCTCCGTGTATTTTCTTTCAAAACCAAAAGGTATGTACTTCATACCCCCTCCACGATAGAATTTCGTGAAGAATTCAACATAGTGTAATCTTAACGCTTGCAATCCCGAATCTAAAATTCCCAAAACCGTATTAATCGCATGACCGGCGATCAACAAAAGAACGCCAAAAATGACAAAAATGCCTCCCTTCGAAAAAAATAGCGCGTCAGACAGCTTGTTTACAGCAAGGGCGATACCAGTTGAAGATACGCCTATTGAAAGCAATCGAGAGTATGAGAGCACGTTAGATAGAAGTGTTGGGACCTCAGTAAGACCAATCGCGCCTTCGCCCATTATCATCAAGATAAAACCAACAACAAGAAGGACCAGCCCCGCGATCAGTCCTAAAGAGAGTTGAATACCGCTGCCAGATGAAAGCGCCGGCAAGACAAGTGCCACGGCAATAGCCCCACCCCAAAGCATCATAAGCCAGCTCACCTTTGCAAAGACTGCATGCTTTAACCCGTGCTGCCTGTATTCATTAACAAATCCTAAAACGTACCCAAGCGTTAACATCAGCAAGCCGATGACAAAGGTCAATATTAGGAGCGTTAACACGTTGTCCAAACGCGGAACCGCAGGATACTCGATGAACGTAAGTAACCCCTTGTGCCCAAAAGGTTCAACTCCAAAGAACTCATTGAAAATAAATCCAAAAATAACTGAAAACACGCCCGCATAAACGCCAATCACTGCCAAATCACGCATTCCTTCGCCTTTTATTACTCGACTCACGAGGAGTCCAAGCGCGATAACTATAAGGCCATAACCGATGTCACCCAACATAAAGCCGAAGAGCGCAGGGTACATAAACGTCATTAACTTCGTGGGATCGAGCTCGTTATATTTAGGAAGTGAAAAGGCCCTTACGAGGACCTCTAGCGGTTTTGAAGGCAACGGGTTTTTGAGCGCGATGGGGACTTTTTCTACATCGACAGCTTCAGAACGGTCAACAGAGACGATAACGTGGCCGTTTGTTGCGCCGTCCAGATCGCTTTGGATCAATCCGAGATCCTTCGTTGGGACCCACCCTTCGACAATGAACGCATTTTTAGTGGTGGCGAACCGTAGTGGGGCTTCTGCCTTTTGCGTTTCTATTGAAAGGTATTCATCCGAGGCGAGTATATACTCGATGTGCTTCTTGCGGAGGTCGGCCAGATCCTCTTCGCTCTTTTGCTTTTCCGACTGAAGTTCGGTGAGCTGAGCATCCAGATCGACGATTATATCCTTTGGAATGCCCTCACCTTTAAGGGTGGGGAGGGTCGCATAGCCCTGCTCCTGCAAGCGTTTTAGGACATCGTCCTCGAATTCCCGAGGAACAAAAAGAGAGATCGCGGAGCCCCGCCCATATGGGGCGGTTTCCAGCTCATAGTCGGTAGTAATGTCGCTGATGTTTGGTATGCCTTTTAACGTCCCAACGAACACTGCGAGCGATTGATACCCTGTATACAGGTCTAAGGGCAGGTTGAAACTCTTAAGAGGCTCGAGCAACCGCTTTTTATCCTTGACGTCTTTAATCTTGGATTCAATTTCGCTGATCTTATCCGTCACTTCCGTAACTTCAACGTCAAGTTGCTCAGTTTTCGCATCGATCGTATCGATTATGGCACCTTCAGGGTACTTGTTTGGAATGTCCTCTTTGCCTTTAATGCTGAGATAACTAGCTAGAGAGCGAAGAGAGACTGCTCGTTCTGAAAGCTTGGTAATACTCTCGTGCGGCTTGCCGATTTTAAAATCTTCATCTTCATCAACGAAGTCAGCAATGTGAACGACATTATGTTTGTACATCGCATCTATAGCGATGTTCATGTAATCTTTAGATCCTGCAATGATGACTTTAGTCATCGGTTGCGGCTCAAACATGATATGTCCTCTTAAACTCCTCAACTAAATAAGAAAGCGCTTCAGCGTGCTTTTTCTCTGCGCGCTCTTTGACGGTTAAGATACCCGCCTGTCCTGCGTCGTGGATCTCTTGCTTAGCTTTACTTATTTCTGCGTCGGCGCTTGCATTCAAATCGTCTGCTGTCTTGCTCGCTTCGTGCTCGGCGGCATCGACAATTTCAAACGATTTCTTTTTTGCATCCTCGATAGTGGCCTCTTTTTGGGTCTGTGCTTCGTCGATCATACGCTGGGCTTCTGCTTCAGCCGCCTTAATCTCAGACAATATCTCTGACTTCATGTGACCAAACCCATGCCGGTATAATAAAAAGGGATGTATTTAAGCTTTAGGAAAAAGTTGAGACACACCCTAAGCACCTTATAAGCTTAAATAAACAAACTGCCCCATCAGCACGTTTAGTTTTACGCTTTCAAATAATCCGCGGCATATATATCTTTGTTAAGCAGCACGTCGCATGTTTTTATCGTGTCTACTAAGTCTCGGTCCTCAGTGTTTATTATTGCTGAAGAAAGACCGGCGCCAATAAGCATGGCTAAAAACGTTCTTTCGATAAGCCGCGGGTTCTTGGTATCGTGTGAGATATTGCTGAGTCCAACGGTCGTTTTTAACACGGAAGCAGGACTGGTAAGCATTCCAATTCGCCGTACCGCTTCGACAACTGCCGGTGCCTGATCTTGAGCTGTGCTCACCGGAAGACAAACCGGATCAACGTACAGCTTCTCGACGCCAATCCCGTGCTCGCAGGCGCCTGCGACGATTATCGCCGCCCGTTCTACTCGTTTGTCTACGTCGCCAAGGATGTAGTGCTCGTCCATCGTCATGCAAATAATTTCTGAGTCGTATTCTGCAGCAAGCGGAAAAAGCGTCGTCATCTTCTCCTGTTCAGCAGAGATCGAATTGATCATAGATCTTCCTTTGACCTCACTTATACCTGCTTTCATCACATCGAGTTTTGGAGTATCGATCGAAAGCGTAACATCGGCCACATCTTGCACTGTCGCCACCAGCCACTTCATAAGGTCGGCTGCATCACTCTTTCCAAGCCCGACGTTAAGGTCAATGATTTGTGCCCCCACGTCAACTTGGCGAATTGCTAGATCCTGAACGGCTTTCGTGTCTCGTCTATCGATGATGGCCCCAACAGTTTTTGAGTAGCCGTTGATGTTGCCGCCAATGATTATCATAGATGTATTTGTCACCCCATTACCAGTAATAAGGCGTCCGTTGCGCTTTAGCGCTTTTGGACACGCTGATTTAACGCTACTTGCCTCGCAACCTATTTATAAAGATATAGTATATAAAGACACGGAAATTTCAACACAACGTGAGGGTTTAAGAGCAATTTGAAGAAAGAATTCAAGGTTATTTTTAAGCCTGACAACAAAACTGTCAAAGTAGAGCGGGGCACTACCGTACTTGATGCGGCCACAAGCTCAGATATCTACATCGACAGTATCTGCGGCGGCAGAGGCAAATGCGGCAAATGTAAGGTCCTCATTGAAGGGAGGGTCGAGTGCGACGAAACGGACCTCCTAACTAACGAAGAAAAAGTGCATGGCTATTTTTTAGCGTGTTTAGCTCGGGTCACAGGCAATTTGAAAGTGACGATACCCAAAGAAAGCAGAGTGGAGTCGCACCAAATACTCATGAAAAGCGTGATCGCCCCCTTGCCAGCGATTTGTCCACCTGTGTCTAAAGTGCAGCTTTCCCTTACTCCGCCGTCACTAGCCGATTACGTAAGCGACCTTGACAGAGTGACGCACGCGCTACGCAATCCTGATATGGGGCACGTCACGATCGGATTGCCGACCCTGAAGAACTTGAGCAAAGTACTCAGAGACAATCAATGGAACGTGAACGTGACGCTTATGGATCTCTGGGACAGGAAAGAAATTATCGACGTCGGTCCACCTTCAGACAACGACTTAATCGGGATAGCGGTGGACATAGGCACGACAACAATCGTCGTCGAGTTAGTTGACTTGACCTCTGGCAAGGTGATTGACGCGCGATCCGACTACAACAAGCAAGTTGTATATGGTGAGGACGTCCTTTCGCGTGTGATGTACACCGAGGAACACGAAGATGGCCTCCAGAAGCTGACGAGCACAATTAGGTACGGCATCAACGACCTCGTGCGAGAGCTCATCATCGAAAATAACATGAAATACGAAAAGATTTGCCGCGCAGTCCTTTCAGGCAATACTGTGATGATGCACCTTTTTTATGGGTTGGATCCGAAATACATACGCCACGAACCCTACATACCGGTGATGACTTTCGTTCCCCAGATGAAGGCGGTGAAACTCGGACTGAGCGTCAATCCAAATGCTTACATCTATACGCTTCCGTGCCGGAGCAGCTACGTCGGCGGCGACGTCACAGCTGACATAATTGCGTCAGGAATGAGTGATATCAAGGACACTTCGTTGCTTATCGACGTCGGAACCAATGGTGAGGTAGTACTCGGGAATGATACGTTCCTCGTGTCGTGCTCTTGTTCGGCGGGCCCAGCTTTTGAAGGTGGGGAGGTAGAGTTCGGCGTACGAGCGATGAACGGAGCAATAGAGCGCGTTTGGATCAACAATGGCCTAACAGAGTACTCCACCATCGGCGACGCAAAAGCAAAGGGCGTTTGCGGATCGGGCCTTATTGAACTCATCGCAGAGCTCTTCAGTAGCAACGTAATTGACAGAACGGGAAAGATACAGAAGGATGAGAACAACGTTAGGATTGAATTAGGGAGCAACGGCAACCAGTTTGTTGTGGCGTTCAAAGAGGACACTGCCATCGACAAAAACATTGTAATTACCGACGTAGATATTCAGAACATATTGCGAACGAAGGCCGCTGTCTACGCGAGCTGTAGCGTGGTGCTCAAAACGTTTGGCTATCAATTCAGTGACCTTAGCAACATCTTCATCGCGGGGAGTTTCGGCAACTACCTCGACGTGAAGAAAGCGATCACGATTGGCTTGCTGCCTGACCTTCCGCTTGATAAGTTTAAGTTTATCGGTAACGGGGCCCTTGGTGGGGCACGAATGGTTTTGCTATCACAAGACCTGCAAGACAAGGCTGCAGAAGTTGTCGGGAATATGACACACATCGAGTTAAGTGTCAGCAGCATGTTTTTTAAAGAGTTTACATCAGCATTGTTCATTCCTCACACGGAACTTGACCAGTTCCCCAACGTTTCCAAACGAGGTTATGTATAAAAGCTGAAACATATTCAGGATCCTTTACCCTTGTTTTTTCGTAGTAATCCTATAAACGGAAGACTTGTGAGGGGGTGTTTTTGCTTCCGAGCAACGACGAGGGAGTGCAATTTTAAGTAGCATAGCAATGTATTTTTGTAGAGCAACGTACATCGCGGAAAAGGTCATGCAAACCATTGCCATAACGGGTAAAGGTGGAACAGGCAAAACGACGTTTGCCTCTCTCCTTGTAAAACATCTGAGCACTAATAACAAAGCCATTTTGGCAGTTGACGCAGATCCCAACTCAAACTTAGATATGCGACTGGGACTTCGCGTTCAGCAGACAATTGGCGACTTACGAGAAGATCTGCTTAAAGAATCTTTTCCCGCAGGGATTGCCAAAAATGAGCTTATAGAGTACCAAACACGTCTAGCTCTCGTTGAAGGGGATACCTTCGACCTTATCGCTATGGGACGGCCCGAAGGACCCGGATGCTACTGTTATATCAACAACGTGTTACGGGATGTCCTAGACAGACTCTCGGTCAATTACGACTACGTTGTCATTGACAACGAAGCGGGTATGGAGCACCTTTCTAGACGGACAACGAGAGATGTTGATGTGCTGTTCATTATAAGCGACGTCACCGCGCTTGGCATAACCACTGCAAGTCGGATCAAAAAGCTTTCCGAGGATCTCAATCTCGTCGTAGGAAAAACATATTTGGTCCTGAATGAAGTCAAAGACAGCGTGCCCGACAGCATCAAGGGTCAGATCAAGCAGCAACAGCTAGATCTCATCGGGGCCATTCCGACAGATCCCTTAATTGAAGAGTATGCGTTGGAAGGAAAGTCTTTTTTTGAGCTGCCGAGTGATTCGGCTGCGCTAAAAGCAGTTCGCGAAATCGCAGAGCGCTCTATAGCACCTTAACCTTGAATTCGCTATCCATTTGACAGCTCCTTCAAATATTTCGGAAGAGCGGATGAGTCCTTTACACCAACAATGACTTCCCAGCCCGTGAGCTCCTCTAATTTCATTTTCAGCATCGCGATCATGCCGGGAATTATGAGCTTTCGGTGATCTACCTTATCTGCAACCTTGTATTCCGTGAGAGTTTCTGCGATTTTTTCTGGCGTAAACTTGTCAGCGGCGAATGCCGTCATCACCGATAAACCCTCGGTATCTACCACGAGAAGATGTGCAGGAACCTTGCTCGCCTCAATATCGCTTGCCACAGTAAAATACGTAAGTGAGAAGTTAGACGTGACGATGACCGGTGAGTTACGATTTGGCTTTCCTATTTCATAGAGGCCTGGATTGACCTGTATAAGCGCTTGCGGATCCGTATAAATATTCGTTCTTAAAGTGGTGAGGGGATATAGCCGCGCAGGATCAAGGTCTTTGAAAATAATTAACGAGGTATATTTCAGCGTTCCTATCGCCGCTCTAATTGCTTGAGTTTCAACATCTGCGCCGTTATCCAAGTTTATCATAACAGGAAAACCTAACGGCCGGAAAAGCTTCTTGACGCTAAGGCGACGCAGAATCGTCAACCATTCGAGTGTCTGGCGCAGGGGCTTAGCACCGAGGTTTAGATCTAAAACGATATCCTCTATGCCCTCACTTTTAGCTACTTCCGACAGTGAGACGAGCTCATCGATGTCATCTGCATAAAGCGCGAGCGGGCACGCGTACTCCTTGGCAAGCTTTGCCATTGACGCACAGTTGTTTGTGCTGCCCGCGTAGATTAACGGCTTAGACTTCGATACAACTTTGAGACCCGATTCAACGACCTCAGGATCTTCACCCATCAGAACTAACGGCAATCCACTGTTATCGTTCACGAGCGTCACCGCATCAGAGAAACGCTGTGCGTCTCCTTTCGCTTTGACCCCGATCAAGTCAACTCCCGAAACAATGCCAATTCGCTCGTATTTCATCGCATCAAGCTTCTTAGCCCTTTCAACAATGCTTTGGTCATCAAGGTCATCTTCGATTAGGAGCGCATATGCCGTCTGGTTGAAGAACTTCTTTTCGTGTCTGAAAAGCTCTGTTTCACCCCCGATTTCTATATCACCTACTTTCACAGTGCGCATAGGTGGCGAAGCGGAACTTTCTAGTTGTTCGACCACATCAGGGGACACGTATGGACACTTCGTGAGTTCTGCCTGTTTGTTAGCTAACATCATAGCAAACGCTAAACACGTAGGTACCCCACATTCGCCACAATTCTTTTTAGGCAACAGTTTGAATATGTCGAGGGCTGTCATCGGCATGGTCTATCCCACCAATTCATCGACAACTTTTCTGATGATCGCTACAGACTTCGGGTGCCGGAGTATTAACGCGTTAGCACCTGCCATTAAAGCGGCAAGCGCAGTGGCAACTTCCCAAAAGACCGCCCTATCTCTCTCATCGCCGAGATTGGCGTCTACACGATACGCTTCCTTCGCGCTCCACGCAACACTAATATCAGCGATCATCGGGGATTGGAGCATTTTGTCTCCGACGAGGCCGGCGAGTTTGATTCGCTCCATCGCTGAATAAGCGTACTCCATCCCAAAGCCAACCCCCGCCATAAGCGGGTCACTAACAATATGATCGGGCGGTACGCCAAACTCAGTAAGCATAATGTTGAGCTGCTTAGCGATATTCACATCGATGTTAGAGAACGCTACGACCGCGTGGTCGTTAGCAGTGGCAGCAACGGCTACGGATTTATAACCATCCTGTTCAGCACGTGCGAGCAAACACTGTTCTCCTTTCGCAGCTTCACCGCAAATCTCGAAAACGCGGGAGTCCTTTTCATAATCGCCGCTTCCTTGAATGACTAACGGAGCTTTAACTTGCTTGAGCACCGTTGAAACGAGCGATGCCGCATCCTCAGCGCTGATGTTTTCTTCTTCTGGATTTGTGCTCAGCAGTTTCAAACAGACAAAGTCTGCGCCATATATATTCACGCACGCGTCTGCCCACGCGACAGGATCTCTTATAACATCGCCAACTTCATCGATGATGAGCTGAGGGTAGTCTTCACCAAGGTGATCGATCACTTCCATACCGATAGCAGGTCGCGAAACTGCGCCCTCGAACGCCAAAAACGGAAGGGTCGTCTCTCCGCCCAAACGCAGTTTCCTATCCCTAGTTCCCCCTTCGTCATCCGTTGCACCAAATGCGACCTCTTTTATCTTCCCGCTCCAATTCTCCTTCGGTATTGCCACCATTACAGTTACCCCAAAGTTACTCACGACCACGTTCAGAACATACCCATTGGAGGCATATGCAGCGCAGGGTGATCGACCTTTGCCAAGTACTCCGCTAATTCATCCGCATCTGTCGTAATAGTTTCGTCAGCAATCTTGTTTACTAAGTCAGGCAAGTCGAGTTCCTGTGCTCGCTTCTGAAGGTCTTCTCGCATCGCTTCTTTGAGCTCTTTAGGCATCCAAACGACGCGCGCTAACCCCCCGTCTGCACGGATAAATTTCTTACTCGTAATGAACTGCCTGCCGACGCCGATGAACCCGGGCGTTTGATTACCTCCGCCAACAGAGCCCGCGAGCGTTGAGAACTTCATACCGATAGGCGTCATACCTGTATATTCACGGTTGACCACTATAACGCCCTGTAGGTCGCTGCTGATAGCAACGATACACTCAAAGCATCCGCACGACGTCTGCGGATCCTCCATCATCGTGTATTGATTCATCCGCTCGATGTGGCCATGCGTGAGCTCTTTGACCGCTTCGTTTACGTTCGACCACTGGCCCTTCTGCTCGTCAATCGCAGCGCCCTTCTCAACCGGCTGATTTGGTCCGTTTGGATCGATGCTGAATCCCGCAGCCGCATCGAGCCAGTTTAGTGCGCCGCACAGCCCCAAGCGTTCAGGAGAGATGATACAGACATGACTCGGAGCGAAGCTCTGACATAGCGTACACGCGTAAAACGTGTCAACGCTCTCGTCTGTTAGCCCTGCAATACGGTGATCCCGCTCTGCATACGATTCCATAGCCTCAGGCAGATGTTTTTCCACCTCCTTTTCGTCAGTGATGATTGTGACTTGTATCCGGCTGATGATACCGCCGAGCTCCTCCTTCATTTTATGATAAAGGATATCACCGAAGTTCTTGAAGCGTAACCCATTGGCCACACTATTCTTGCTCAGACGCACCCAAAGCAAGTTTCTCTGACCCGTATGCCACGCGCCCTCTGCGTAATTGATAAACTGGTGGATGCGCCGTTCGACGACGGGCTCAAACTCCTTTTTCATGTGCTTTCCGTACACTTCAACAAGCACCCCAAGCGCTGACACACTGCCCTCTTCCATCTCATCGACATCCTTCCCGATGAGCGTGATCTCGCCGTCCTTAACCTCGTCTGCATCGCGGATCTTCACGAGCTCAAACACCTTTGTCTTGGTCGGACCTCCGCACTCGACGTAGGTCTGGGGCTTGCGCACCGTTTCTCCCTCGAAGGCAAGCCCGTAAGCGACCGGTAACGAGACCTCGCCGACGGTGACCTGCATGTTCCGCATCTCGATTGCGTGCGCAACGATCTGACTGTAATCCGTCTCCACCTCGTACTTGCCCGGCACTTCCTCCACATCTTGATCGGTGATCGTCGGTGAGCCATTGAACATCACCGCGAACTCGATCGCTGCCTTAATGTCGTCGATAGGACCTAATTGGACGACGACAACTTTCGGACGCTTTGTAAGATACTCTAAGAGCCCTGTTCGATCGCCCGGCTTGACGTTCCCGAACGTCAGCGCTGCGCGGATCGCAAAGCTTAGCCCGTGAATAGCTTGCGTGAATTCACCCACGCAAAACAGGAGCCGGTCAAGTCCCTTACGCTCGCCTATCTCGATGCCTGCCTCGGCAATCTGCTGGATGGTGTCAAATGTGGGGATTACGAGCATGCCCTTACTCTGGCAATCTCTGATGATCTTTGCTAACAGTTTAGGGTCCTTTGCCTTTCCTACCAAGACTAAGACCCCTGGTATTGTATCATCAACGAATGCGATGCCCAACCTCCGGAGCACCTCGTCTGCAATGAACCCAGTGTATGGAGTATCCGCATACGGGTCAGGATTATCGATGTACTTCAGGGCCTCAACGATCTCTGCAGCGACCATAGTCGCTTCTCCTGAAGCCACAGCGTTGTCAAACGTGTACTCCTCCCTGATCTTGCCCCTCACCTCTCCGAGGATTCGCGGCAACTGCGCCAGTTTCGTCACACTTTCGCCTGTCCACGCGGTGATGCACGGAAGATAGTACCCGGTGCTTGGGTATCCAATCTCCTTATCACGCCCGTGTTGACGTATCGCCTTATTGAGGAGCTGATCTGCGTATCCGGTTGCGATTATAGCCCCGTCGATCGCTTTCTTGTAGAGGGCCTCTTTTGGTGTGACAGGCTTACCTACGTCCGGGGTGGTGCCATTCCAATACGTGACCCCGCCGTCGAGTTCACTAAGCGCGTTCATCTTCCATCTGCGGTATTGAACGGTGTTCACTAACGTTTTCGCGGCAATCGTAGGATCGGGTTCAAATATGAAGTGCCCGCCGTAAACGTCCTTTGCAGTCGCCTGGGCCACCTCATCAGCAAGAGGGCTTCCCTTGATAAATGGATAGACCCCGACGTGGGTGGGCCATCCCGTTGCGACGCACCACGTTCCAATCGCTACGGCTTTTTCGCTCATCGCTTCTGGAGCACTCGCAACGATGGGAAGGTCCTGTATGTCAACTCCCATCACCTGAGCGAGTTCGCTTACGAAATTTTCGACGCGCGAATTGTCCACGCATGACCCCATATGGAGCACAAGCGGCAAGGACTCACCAATGTTCTTTTCGCCGACTTCTTTAAGGAACGCCTTAAGCGACTCACCTGCGTGCTCCTCGACTGCTTCTGGCGCCAACAAACCGTGCTTCGCGAGGGATTGCGCCGCACAACCGGTTACAAGTGTTAGTATGTTATTTCTGACGAGCTCTTTGGCGATAGTCAAATGACCAAGGTCGTGTTCAGCCTTAGCGGGATTGTTACACCCAGCGATAAGTGCGATGCCCTGAACCTCCCCGCTGCGAATCTTATCAGCGAGATACTGGAGCGGTTCATCTTCATTAAAGGCGCTTAACAACGATTTTATGTACTCCAGGCTAAATCCTGCGACGACCTTGCTCGAAATGTTAGGGATAGAGATTTTTGTGGGATCCCTATTCTTGTACGCTTCAATAGCAACATTCACGATCTCCTTAGCACCTTCACGCGCCGCTGCTTCATTGAATTCGATGTGCGTGTCGCCCGGGATACGGGTAATCGGCATTGTCGATATCAGCTTTGTATGGAAACACTGTGTCCAGAATCCAACCGACGGCGCAATGCATTGATAATCAATGACCATCGCGTCGATGACACCTGTCAATATTGCCAATTCTTGGCTAGCGAAATTGGTGACAATCGGGATCCCTCTTCGCATGAGCAGTTCGTTGGCAGTGCAACAAATACCGACGATATTTATTCCCTTGGCTCCTGCGGCAATTGCATTGTCTTTAAGCTCATCTGCAGCGTCGCAAATAACTTCGCCAAGAATGGGATTATGTCCATGTACACAGACGTTGATATGGTCCTCCTTCAGCGCGCCGAGATTTGCCTGGGACACTACCATTTGCGGTACGCCGAACAAGACGTCAGAAAGGTTAGAGCTGATGTTCTCTCCAGTCACATCACCGAGCGAGCATTTGATGCCCCCAAAAATCAATGGCACGGGATCTGCATCACAGCCCATATGGGTCCGGTGCATGACTTCGGTAATTCCCCTGTCAATGTTTGTCGCAACGACGTCATTTCGCTCAAGCAGTTCGAGCCGCTTTGCGGGAAGCATAATTTTGAGCCAGGTACAGGCTTCTTCCTCATTCCTTGAGAAGTCCTCCAAAGCAGAATTCGCTACGGCCACTGCAAGCTCATTTACGTTCTTATTGTTCTCCAAACCGAGCTTTGCAGCAAGGGACCGTAATTTCGCCTCGTCTTTAACGCGATAGTCGGGTGCCTTACCTTCGCCGACGCTCTTTAGGGCATGTGCAAGATGCCTTCCATGATCAGAGTGAGCAGCACAGCCGCCTGCCATCATTCGGATCAAGTTTCGCGCTACAATAGTGTAATCTTTAGCACCGCAGATGCCTCTCTGTGGCTCTTTTCCAAAAGGATTGATCCGACAAGGTCCCTGCAAACAGATTCGACAACACAGGCCTGACTCACCAAAGCCGCATTGTGGCTGCATTAAGTCAGCCCTATCCCACATCGTCTTCATCTTGTCCCGCTCGGCAAGCGGCATCATTTCGAGTGCCGCAGGGTCCACGGTCATCGATCTTGGATTCGCTTTATTACGTCTCTTTTCCATATATCAATGCACCACACTTGCACGCAAGCACGCACGATAGCTCCGTTGCTCCTTGACAGAGATCACATTTTATCGCTTCGTTTTCGCGCCTCTGTATCGCCCCAAATGGGCACGCATCTACACATTCAAAACACCCATTGCAGCGTTCTTCATCAATAGTCACGACACCACCATCACTTTTTGTAATCGCTCGTGCTTCACAAGCTTCAATACACTTCGGTCGCTTACAGTGAAGACACCTCGTCATATGCAATTTGCCATCCTTAAGACCGATTTTTAGCCTCGAAAGAGGGCGAGGATACTCACTCATTGCATCATTGATGTCCCCTGCCGTGCTATGCCTCAGCGCGCATGCAAGCTCGCACGACTTGCATGCCGTACAATTCTTCGGAACATACCTAACGATCAACATAAACAGAAAAAACCCAACGTAGATATTGTCACGACTCTCGACGCGGTTGTGTGCCCACCGCTATATTCGTAATCCTGCTCTGTTTTAAACGCGCGCAAAACAAGTGTGGACTCAGCACAAACTTGAAAAAATGCGCATTTAACCCTGCATGGTGAAAGGACGATAAGCGAAGTATTTGTCGCATTCTGAGATCCTTGAAATAACGCAATATTAAGCAGTAGGCAAAGATCAAATGTTTATACTATTTTATATGGTGCGAGTCATATATATGTATGGTCTTGCCAGGACGACAGAAAGTATTTATAGTGAAAATATGGGAGTAGATACGTAATGGGGCTTGTGAGCGTCCGCTTATTCGCAAATCTACGCGAAATCGCAGGTAAACCGCAGCTCGTTTTGGAGGCAAGCACCATTCGTGAGGTACTAACGACGCTTCGATCAGAGCACCCTGCATTGCAGCCGCTACTCTGCGAAGACGGTGATGTCCGACCATACATCACGATCCTAATCAACGGTAATAACATACGCGATATGGATGCGCTTGCTACGATTCTTTCCGATGGCGATGAAGTCGCGATCTTTCCTCCTGTTTCAGGCGGTTGAACCGGACAACGACCACTCACTGAGGTCAACGTACCACTTCGCGAGCTGGTTCAACGGACCTTCCACGCCACGATAATCCACGAGAAGCTCATGGCCGAACGCTGTCAGCTCGACCCCTCTCTTTGCCACCTCGCTTCCTGTCAACAAGTTGACGACTGGCCGTTTTTCGACGATGGTTATGCGTTCCAGAGCGTAGCGGTAAGACATTCCCAACTTGCGTGCCGCAGCGCTTATGGAGCCAAGTTTATCGATTTCAGCAAGAAGCCTCATAGTGCCAAGGCCAAAACGTATTCCCCCTCTTCATCGACAAACCAAAGCTTGCACCGCTGTCTGATTCTCTTGTTAGTCGCACACTCGTAAGGTATAATAGCGCACGTGCACACTTAACCGTAACAATGAGACTTAAAACACTAACTCCGTTCGATGCGGCTTTCAACATATTTCTTAACTCCATCGTGCCTATCGAAGATACCAAAGTCACGCCCATTCGAGAGGCCAGAGGGGGGGTACTTGCCCGTCAGATTATAGCGCCACGAGACGAACCTAACTATAGGCGGGCAGCTATGGACGGTTATGCGGTCATTGCCGACGATACGTTGGGGGCAAGTGAGCGTTCGCCGGTCGCCCTGAAAATTGGTGATGACGTGAGACGTGGCGTGGTCTCCCGGGTTCATACAGGCTCAAAAATGCCGGACCAGGCAGATGCCGTGGTGATGGTTGAGGACGTCGAACGTCTTGACGACGTCGCTGAGATTAGGGCGCAGGCCCATCCGTTTGAAAACGTTGGTCTTAAGGGCGAGGACGTTCATCGCGGTGAGCTCATTTTTCATCCTAGTCATCGCCTGCGGCCGGCGGACATCGGCCTGCTTGCTGCCCTCGAGGTCCCGGACGTGACCGTTTACAGGCGACCAGACGTCGCGATCATACCGACCGGAGAGGAACTTGTGGGGGGTACGCCCGCAGAAGGGGAGGTTGTCGAGACAAACGGCCTGATGAACGCGCTCCTCGTTGAACAGTGGGGGGCACGGTACCGCTACCGAAACATCGTTCCTGACGTGCGGGAGCTCGTTGAAGCGGCGTTGTTGCGGGATACGGATGCCGACCTTATACTGACTACCGGAGGAACGTCCGTTGGGATTCGGGACCTCGTTTCAGAGGCGGTGCAGAAGCTTGGCAAGGTTTTGGTACACGGGATCGCGATCAGTCCTGGAAAGCCGACGGCACTCGGTTTTGTTGAGGATACGCCCATAGCGTGTCTACCCGGATTTCCGGTTGCCTGTCTCGTCGCTTCATATGCGTTTGCAAAGCCGGCGATCAATCGACTTGCCCACGTCGAACGGGAATTTGAGCGGACAGTGACTGGCACACTGGCTGGCAAGCTCACTAGTAAACCTGGTTCACGAACGTATGCCCGCGTAGCATTGCGGGATGAACGTGTTGAACCCGTTATGATATCCGGATCGGGCATACTCAGCTCGATGGCAAAAGCAGACGGGTTCGTTATCATTCCTGAAAATGTCGAAGGGTATGATGAGGGGCAACAGGTAGAGGTTGTTCTATTTGACTGAACATCGGGTAATTATGGATACACGAAAAGAGTTCAGAGAGCTAATAAGCGTCGAACAGGCTCACGAGATCATTAGGAGACTTAAACTAGTGCGCCGAACTGAAAAGGTGGCGCTGCAGCGTGCTTTGGGACGAACCCTCGCTCATGATGTCACATCACACGTGGACGTTCCGTCCTTCGATAGGGCAGCAATGGATGGATTCGCTTTAATCGCGCGCG
>CABECC010000307.1_pt1 | contig 18348 bp, 16 predicted proteins | sample 3132701 | NCBI WGS metagenome assembly CABECC01 (sample SAMEA5534347, study PRJEB31848) | metagenome | biome: tundra; feature: field; material: soil | place: USA | collected 2013-05 | depth 0.45 m
GCTTTTAACTTCGAAGACGAGCAGCCTCTGACCGATGGATTCCATGTCTGCTCCGGCGATTTGAGCGAACCTTTCTCCTGGAAACTGGTCGGCAGCAACAAAGATGACGCGTTTTTCGCGTCTAATGACGTTAACAGCAAGTTGTACTCCTAAAGTAGTTTTACCGCTTCCTGGCTCTCCGAAAATATGTGAGACGGCTCTAGTAGGAAATCCGCCACCAATCAGGGCGTCTAGATTGTGGCAGCCGCTGGGATAAAGCATCAGTGTTTAGAACCTCAAAGCAAATCCGATCGAGAGAAACGACGCGTTGCTGTCAAACTATAGCCTAATGGAGAGTTAGGGTTATAAAGCTTCGTCCCTCAAATATAAAATGGAGGGGCAAGAATTCACATCGCCCTAGCAACAACGGACTTCGCGCTTTTCCAGGATATCACCAAAACGCTTCGCGAAAAGGGGCTTAAATTTGTAACTATTGCGCCAAGCGACGCGATAGGACGTGAAATCGGTGTCGTGATAACCTCTAAAGAGGAGGCGAGCTCGATCACTTTTCCCAACGTCGTTGTAGCGTCAGATCCTGAGATGACGGTGAATAAAGCAATTAGAATTCTCAGGAATGGCGACTTGCGTGGGTGCGCCGTTATAGGCATTGATCCCGGAGAAGAGCCTGGGATAGCCGTTGTCTCAAATGGCATCGTCGAAGCGGTTTATCGTGTTCCATTGGGGCAAGCCGTTGGCGTAATTGAGAGAATTAAGCAGACATATTCTGACATACTAGTACGCATTGGACCCGGGGCTCGTCTGGCAAGCGTGCGTTTAGCAAACTCAATAGTAGCCCAGGGGATACCGGTCGAACTCGTTAATGAAAGCGGCACTTCTCCGTATCTTGGAAAGGGCACAGGTGGGGCCGCTATCTCTGATATAGTCGCCGCTATTAATATCGCGTATACGCAAGGCGTACGAGTGGGGCACCAAGAAATCCTCCCGTCGAAGGGCGAGATCAGGTGGACTCAGGAAAGGAGCAGGGAACGCTCAGGGGGGCGAACAACGATCTCGAGACCGCTTGCGAAAAGAGTCGCGATAGGTGAAATAACGATTAACGAAGCGCTAATTGAGCATAAACACAAAAAACAGAACTAATCGTGCTTACTTGTGTTTAGTTGAGCCCATGCCTCTTGCTCAGCTACTCTAATAACGTGTTTGACTGGGATGCCGAGTCTTTTGGCAAGTTTCGCAGCTTCGCCAAACTCAGCAGCGACGTTCAGCACGGTGCCGTGTTGATCTGTTGCAATTTTAACGCTGATCGTGTGGAATTCGCTGCAGATACGAACCGTTACGGCTTCACTTCGCCTTAAAGCAATGAGTCTGTGACGTGTCGGCATGATCCGCACACCCAAACTGCCCGTTTCTTCGATTATCTTTTTTATCAATCTATGGGAGTCGGCGGGGCGGGCTATCACTTGGATAAGGTGCCCGGTTCTACTTTTTTTTCCAGTTGTGGGTATTATGGCGACGTCCAGAGCGCCTATTTCGAGGAGCCCCTCGATCAGATTGCCAAGCACCTCTCCCGTCACATCGTCCACGTTAGTTTCGAGCACTTGTACGTCATCTCGAAGCAGACCATCATCACTCTGGCCAAGCGTAGCACGAAGAACGTTTGAGTGAGAAAGGTCTCGAAATCCTGCGCCATAACCCACGCGTTCAAGGGTCATTTGGGGCAAAAAAACGTCTGAAGTTCCCGTAAAAAAGGCAAGAATAGCCGCACCCGTAGGGGTCAGCAGCTCTCCTTCCACAGGCCCCCCGCGTGTTATTAAGTGATGTTTGGCAAGTATTGCAGCAGTTGCAGGAGCTGGGATGGGGAGAAGCCCATGATCAGTCTCTAACGACCCGCCGCCGACAAATATAGGGGTTGTGAATATTGAATCAACGTTGAGAAGTGACACAGCCGTGCAAGCACCGACTATGTCTGCAATAGCATCTTGAGCACCTATCTTGTGGAACTTGAGCTCGTCTTTTTTCACACCGTGCGTCACTGCTTCTGCGTTCGCAATAATCTCAAATATCGCGTTCGCGTCAGCGACTATTCTTGAATTAAGCTTGCAAGATCTAAGCACGTTTATAAGCTCTCGATAAGCAAGCGGCTTCTCCTCGGCGACGACGTTGACTTGCGTTGCACGTATCCCCGATTTGATCACCTTGTGGATCTCAACTTTGACGTTGGCAGCAGCTTCCATGCTCTCTTGGACGGTGGATGCGTCGGCGCCAAGATCGATGAGACTTCCGACGATCATATCTCCTGAAGCGCCAGAAAAAGGCTGAAATGCAAGTATTGTCATAACGTTCGTAAATGGGGCTCTTTTAGCCACCCTTATATACCACCATGTCATCATATAAGCTTAGGTTTTCGTATGCCTCTTGAGATCCAGTTAAAGGTTGCCAAAGCATACCCGAATGATTCAGGCAGAGGTATTGCTAGGCTCGATCCAGATACGCTTCTTAAACTTCAACTATCTCCTGGAGAAATCATAGAAATCGTAGGCAAGACCAGCACGGCTGCTAAAGTCTGGCGTGCGGATCGTCAAGATTGGCACGAAGGCATCATTCGCATCGATGGATTCATTCGCCAAAACGCCGGTGTTGGCATGGGGGAGCGGGTGCTTGTACGCAAACCGAAGGCGAATGAGGCGCAAAAGGTTGTACTAGCCCCTCCCGAGGGGACGGTCACACAACAACTCGCAGACATGACGGACGCCGTGCACCGTCAGCTGCTGAAGCGTCCCGTGGTTCAAGGGGACATCGTGCCCGTTTTGAGCGTTGCGTCGCACCCTCTTCTGCGAGTGCCAGGCCAAGCAGTACCTCTCGTCGTGATAAGCACAAGTCCACTTGGTGTAGTTTTCATTACTGAGAAAACACAGCTTGACCTACGAGACAAGCCCGTCAAAGGGTTTGAATCAGTGCACGCCACTGGCACCTCATATGAGGACATAGGTGGTTTGGGAGAAGAGATACAACGCATAAGAGAGATGATTGAGCTCCCGATGAAGCATCCAGAGGTTTTTCAAACGCTTGGTATCTCGCCGCCGAGTGGTGTTTTGCTTCACGGTCCTCCTGGTACCGGAAAGACGCTCATAGCAAAAGCAGTGGCAAATGAGTCGGGCGCATCGTTTTATTCTATCGCGGGGCCCGAGATTATGAGCAAATATTACGGTGAAAGCGAGCAGCGACTGCGTGAAATCTTCGACGAAGCGCGCGACCGAACTCCCTCGATCGTTTTTATCGATGAGCTCGATTCAATCGCGCCACGACGAGGGGATGTAACGGGAGAAGTCGAGCGACGCGTTGTTGCCCAATTGCTTACTATAATGGATGGGCTTGAGGAGAGGGGTGAGATAATAATCGTCGGCGCCACGAACAGGATAGACGCAATCGACCCTGCTTTGAGACGTCCGGGAAGGTTTGACCGGGAGATAGAGATATCTGTTCCTGATTATGACGGTAGGAAGGAGATACTCCAAATTCATACGCGCGATATGCCGCTCGCCAAAGACGTAAAGCTTGAAGAGCTTGCCAGAATCACGCACGGCTTCGTTGGTGCGGATCTTCTCTCAGTGACAAAAGAGGCAGCCATGCGCGCGTTGAGGAGGTATATGCCCGATATCGATCTTGATAAGGATATACCTGAAGAGATCCTTACTAAGATGAAAATTACAGGTGACGATTTCAGCGAAGCATTTAGAGAAATTCAGCCGAGCGCGTTACGTGAAATCTTGGTCGAAATACCCAATACGAGCTGGAACGACGTTGGGGGGCTTGAGGAAGCACGGCAGGAGTTGATCGAGGCAATAGAGTGGCCGCTTAAAGACCCGCAATCGTTTAGAAGAATGGGGATCAAGCCACCTCGTGGTATTCTGCTCTATGGACCGCCTGGAACGGGTAAGACGCTCATCGTTAGGGCAGTAGCGAATGAAACTGAAGCGAATTTCATAAGCGTGCGTGGTCCGGAGCTTATGAGCAAATGGGTAGGCGAATCTGAGCGTGCAGTTAGGAACGTTTTCAAGAAAGCTCGGCAAGTTGCCCCCGTCGTTGTCTTCCTTGATGAGCTCGATGCGCTCGCTCCAATGCGGGGCGTAGAGGATACCTCGCGAGTTTCCGAAAGGGTCGTGAACACCCTTCTAACAGAGCTAGACGGTTTACAAGATCTAAAGGACATTGTCGTGATCGCTGCTACGAATCGCCCTGACATAATCGATCCTGCCCTCCTGCGATCAGGACGATTTGACAGAATGATACTGCTTGGCGCGCCGCAGAAGAGTGCAAGAGTGTCGATTTTGAATATCCACACGCGGACTATGCCACTCTCAGACGATGTTGACATCGAAGAGCTTGCGGATCTTACCGAATGGTATGTCGGCAGCGATTTGGAAACACTTTGTAAAGAAGCTGGGATGCTCGCTTTGCGAGAAGCGAAGGACATTCGTTCCATTGAAATGCGGCATTTCAGAGAAGCACTGAAGAAAGTCCGACCTGCGATTGATGAACGTGCTATGCAGTATTACGAGCAGATAAAACAGAGATTCGCAGGGGGTCGCCCTGCTGAACCGACGACGCACATAAGCTATCAATAGACGTGGGGGATACGAAACCCTTTATATTATAAATACATAGCAAGCAGCGATGAAAAAGGAGATTTTCGCAAAGAATCTGTCTAATAAGCAAGTGATGGGGAGCGATGGTTCTGATATCGGCACGCTCTATGATCTTATTATTGATGAAAATACCGGCGATATCCTTGATCTCAAAGTGAAGCCCGATCCCGACTTAAATGTGCAAGAGTTTAGGACAGAAAACGACTTCATATTTCTACCATTTGACGCTGTAAGAGCGATAAAGGATTACATTGTGGTTGACCGCAAGCTGATTAAACAGCCGCAGTAAATACTTTCCATCTAGCTGCTTGATTCGCGCTATAAATGCGGCCAAGGCTTTAGCAAAGAGGGCGTATAATTAATAGCATAACTATGTTTCACGAGCTTAAGCTCGTTACTAAGCTCTGAGAGTGTTCCAAAATATAGTTATAAATATAGACATTAAAGAGTGGAAGCGAGGTAGTGACATGCAAGTTGTCGATTTGATGAATGCCCCTGTATATTCCGTTTCACCCGAAGACACGGTTGGCCACGTAAAGAATGTGATGCTGAAGCATAAGATTGGCAGAGTAGCAGTAGCTTACGAAGGGGCTCTTGTTGGCGTTATTGCTAAATACGACCTTGTAAAGATGCTTGAGTCATCCGAAGCAGGTTGGCGAAGGCGAAATCAGGACAGAACGCTTGCTAAGACGATAATGTCAGAGAATCTGATCACAACCTCGCCTAAAACTTTAATTGGAGAGGCCGCTCGAGAGATGATCACCAACGAAATTGGCTGTCTTCCGGTAGTAAAGGACGGCGATCTGCTTGGCATTTTTACAGAGACTGACTTAGTGACACATTTTGCAACTACGAGCACAAAGGTTCAAGTCAAAACTATTATGGCTGATGCTTTTCTCACTTGCCACCGCCATCATTCAATAAACCATGTTTTACGTGACATGGATAGGAACCACATTTTTCGTACCATAGTTCAAGAGGGGAATGGCGTACCCGTAGGTATAATCACGCACACCAATCTGACGTTTGCCCAAGAGCCGTCCGTCGATTCAAAGGACATCGTGATGGTGAGGAAAGCCGATCGTGCTGGCGTGCAAAAGAACAGGTATGTGCGAAAGGTGCTACAAGTTGCAGAGGATATTATGTCTGAACCGCTTATTACGATACAAGATGATTCGAAAGCGGTAGATGCTGCACGCGTGATGGTTAAGAACAGGATAGACGCTATTCCTGTCGTTAAAGACGAGTCACTTGTAGGCATCATTTCTAAGACTGACATAACGAGAAAGATCGCAGGATAGGACGGCCAGCGTCAGCTTCACAAGTAAGGTGTAAAATGCGTTACAACAATTTCACGTTTACAACAGCGTCTGATCTGGCATCAGATGCGTGCTTTGTAAACAAATCCGATCGGATTTCACACGCCTTGGATCTCATGGAAAAAAACAAGGTGAGCCAATTACTCGTGATGAATGATGGAGAAGTAGTTGGGATTTTGACAAAACAAGGTATTGCGCGCACATTAGGCGCAATTGATGACATCGCCAAGCCCGCTTCATCCCTGCACGTGACAAAAGCAATGGATGACACTTTCACTGTAATTAGTGGAGCTCTTCCCGTTGGCGAGGTCTCCCGTCTATTGGAATCGTCGGGGGTCATAGTCGTTGCAAATGGGCAGCCTGTAAGGTGGATCACTTACAAAGAGATCGTGAAAGTGAGCAGACCGGAGGGAGTTGCAGGCGACATAATGGAACCTCCATTGACTTGCTCTCCTGTTGATCGCGTATCCCACACCAGAAGGAGGATGATTGATGAAAATGTGTGGTGGATGGCGGTCGTCGAGGATGAAAAGCTTGTTGGCATCATAACGGAGAACGACATAGCGAAGGCCATGAGCCAGTTCAGAGACGTCGTACGATCTCAGTATCAAGATTCACGCGTGCGGAAACTACTCGTAGGGGATATAATGGTCGCAGATGTCGTGTTTGCGCGTACTAATACACCATGTGCAGAAGTGGTCGACCTCATGTTGAAACACGACGTTGAGGGAGTCCCGATCCTAGATCTGACTGACACTATGGTCGGCGTGATAACTCAAAGCACCGTGCTCCGAAAGCTAGAATGACTTTGAAATTTTCACAACCATTCTTGGTGGATCTCCGGGAAAAGAGGCTGATAATGCTGTTCTTAAGCCACGCCTGATATACACTGAATTATTCCCGACTCCCCAACCTTGCCGCGGATTTTAAATTGACTACTAGTCAATTTTTCTGTTACCTTTATGGCAGTGATTGCGTGGAGCGTCAGCATGGTCGTCTTAATTCTAGAGCGTCCTTTTGCGAGTGCTAGCCACACAATTAGTTGATCGCTAAGATGTGTGTCGATCGGTGCCCCAATGGACAATTGCGATAAGAGCTTAGCTGCAGCCTCTTCTCCAACGCGTTCTGCAGGTTTACCTGGCGCTCCTAGTGAGTCGCCTGCTAGTTTTCCCCCGGTTGAAGTCTCTGCCCATAGCACAACGCCACTTCCTGTGGACGGACCTTTAGTCGCAAGACCAGGGTCACACACGAAGCCCGTGGTTTGAAAGCCTGCTCGCGAGCAGCTGCGTTTGGCCGCGTTTGCTTGTCGTTCGACAACGTGTGTAGGTAGATTACACGAATGCGATATACCGCTTATTCCTTCGACAGTCCCCATATTGACGATATCAACAGGATGCAGCTCGTTGACGGGCTCTGTGAGGACGTTTATCAATCCCCCACCGCGAGGATAGAACCCCCTTTTTATGAGACGAAATCGGTGCTTAAATCCCATGCTAACTAATACTGGATTAAGGACGTTGATCACGTAATCGGCTTGTGGTGCGAATGGGTTGTTAGTGCCGCCGACAAGAGTAACAGATGAACGCTGATCGGCGAATGCGAGGACAGGCAAAAGAGCCTGTAAAACGAGGGTAGTGCTGCCGGCCGTCTTAACGTCAAAGTGAAAAGTTCCCCCGCGTATCGGTCCCGGGGAGAAAACTAGCTTAGAGGAGCCTATCGCAAGTCCGCCCACCTTCGCGGCCGTGACCTCAGCTAACGCGCGTATCGCAGTCAAATGTTGGCTGCGAAGCCCGGGATTTTTCCGGTTTAACCTTATATTTTTGATAGTAACAGGCTTTTGTGTTAACGCGGAGAGCGCTAGACATATACGCAGCACTTGTCCGCCGCCTTCACCGATGCTACCATCAATTTCAATCATTACTAGTAATTGCACTGAACACAAAATAAACTGCAGGGTAGACAGTTAAAATCGCTGATGACTTGAGAAACAGTTAATCAGCTCCGTAAATGTTAATTTACACGTAAAACCAGTATGCTTTAGGGCCACAAGCAAGTGTTATTTAGTACCTTCGACGTCCTATTACTACTCGAACAGTGGCTTTACCGCCGGAAGAATTCGGATATACAAGGAGCAAGAGATGGGTCAACCGGACAACACCACAGTCTGTAAACTCTGCCAGCGCAACTTTGAAAAATCAGAAATAGGTCGAATTAAGATCTTAAGACGCGAAAAAAAAGGAGAAAGCGTTCTTTGGGTCTGTTCTTATTGTGCTGGGCGAATTAAATTCGCCGACCACTGAAAGTGCATCTAGGTGCTCAAAGCTAATTTTCCCGCTGGTCAGTGATTCGTGCTTCCTAAAGCGATCTCGCAAGTATTGAATAGTTGTTTTAATCCGTAGGACTCATTTAGACGAGATTGACGGTTTACAGGTTAAGCACGCAGTTACAGTTTGGTATAGTAAAAAAAGCGGCCCCGCTTCTGGGCTTGTCGATGCCGTAGCGCTTATGAGCCCTTTGCTCTTTATGTCCAACGAACCCGCTTCTAACGTGACTGAGGCGAGGGACTAGCCAGTGGCAAGGCGGATCTTGGTTCGCCGTAACCTGCAGGAACAGCAACGATCAAGCTTTTAACCGCTGGACAGCGCCGTTAGGGTGTTCTCCGGCTCCAAGCATTGAGGCGTCGTTTGTGGTGACTTCATCAATACGTATTTATTTCGTTGTGTATTGTTTAAGTATGTGAGGGTTATTGCACTCACCGGTCAAGCAGAACGCTGCGAACAGTTTATAGCGGCACTAACGCGTGAGCACAAGGTGGCGATTCTTCGTCGGCAACGAGAGAATGCACGTACGTTTGCTAAGAAGGGAGACTCGGATACACTCCTTTGCATCGAATCGCCGACGAGATACGTTTTAACGCCCTGCATCGACGAAAACCCAGATCAAATCCCAAGAGAGTTAGATCGTCTGGGAGAAAAAGAGGACGTTGACTTTGCCGTTGTAGTGGGGGGCGAGCTCACGTCACGGATTGTCTCATCTCGTGAGGTTTATGAGGTTCAGCTAGCGGGCTCTTCAAACTTTGAAAAGCATCTTGAAGCGCTAAAGAAATTTCCAGAATGGATCACGCTTGGCGCTCTGGTAAGAAACGTACGTTCGCATCCTGACATTCACAAAGCTGGGGCGATACTTACATTCACTGGAATGGTTCGCGGGGAAGCTTTTGCGCTTGAGTTTGACATTTACGAACGGGAAGCGCAGCAGCGACTTTCGTTAATCGTTCGCGATCTGAAGGCTGCAGAGGGCATAGTGGAGGTAAAGATACACCATAAATCAGGGCGTGTCAAACGAGGCGAAGACATAGTCTATATTGTTGTTGCAGCTGCACATCGACAAGAGGGGTTTAAGGCACTTAGGGATGCAATAGAACGGATAAAGAAGGAAGTCCCCCTCTGGAAAAAGGAGCTTACCGAACAAGGTGAAAAATGGATCGGTGTTTGAAGGTGTGGGTAAGCCGCGAAGTCAAAAATGATAAGCGGGGCTTTCTGTCGATCGGCGCGAGGCTGGAACGGCAAATGTAAAACAGGGAGTTTTTATGAAGCTTTTTGGAACAAATGGTGTGAGGGGGGTAGTAAACCGCGATCTGACTGCAGATCTTGCACTAAAACTCGCTATGAGCTTGGGGACAGTAACAAAGGGCACCGTTGCGGTCGGACGGGATACTCGGACGTCGGGCAACATGCTCAGCTATGCAGCAATTGCCGGACTGCTCGCAACAGGTTGTAAGGTTATTAACGTCGGCATAGCTCCGACTCCCGCCGTGCAATACTTCGTACGTGATAACGCCGATGCGGGCATTGTTATAACCGCTTCGCACAATCCGCGGGAATACAATGGACTGAAACTAATCGCCGGTGATGGAACGGAATTTGGAATTGAAGGGGAACTCGCCGTGGAGGATATATACTACGGTGAAGCGCTCAAGCTTGCTGATTGGCGCGAGACAGGCGACCTTTCACACACTGACATCATCCCTGCTTACATTGAGGGGGTTATGCAGAACGTGAGTGCGCCAGACATTGCAAAACGCAGGTTCATTGTCGCAGTCGACACAGGTTCTGGCGCCGGCAGCATTGTAACGCCATTCTTGCTCAGTAAATTAAACTGCAAGGTAACGACGATCAATGCGCAGATAGATGGCACGTTCCCGAGTCGGAACCCAGAACCGACAGAGGATGTACTCACCGATCTTGGAAAAATCGTCGTCTCTAATGGCGCCGATTTGGGAGTCGCTCACGACGGCGACGCTGATAGGGCTGTTTTCATCGACGAAAACGGGAATTTCGTTAAAGAAGACGTTTTGCTCGCGATCGTCGTAAAACATGTACTTTCAAAGACGCCAGGACCAGTAGTCACACCCGTCAGTTCGTCGCAGCGCATCGCTGACGTAGCTGAAGCAGCCGGTTGCCAGGTCATTTGGACCCCAGTCGGCAGCATTCACGTAGCGCGTGTAATGATGCAAGTGAATGCTGTCATAGGCGGGGAGGGTAACGGAGGTATTATTTTCCCAGAACATCAGTACTGCCGTGACGGCGCGATGACAGTGGCCAAAGTGCTTGAAATAATGAACGAACGTGGTAGAAAGCTTTCTGAGCTCGCTGCCGAAATTCCGAAGCGATATATGGATAAAACGAAGGTCACGTGTCGCGATAGAGACGCAGCCATGCAACACATTCAGTCATCAGCTCACGGTAACGTCGACACGACTGACGGTGTTAAAATATGGTATGATGACGGTTGGCTGCTTATCCGCCCCTCTGGAACAGAGCCAATCATTCGGATTTTTGTCGAGGCGGAAACAGAGACAAGGGCCCACGACCTACTGGAACTAGGCATGAACATGACCAAAGGCTGCTAATGGCCAAGGAGTCTCGAGCTTTCTAACTTACTCGGAAACGGAATATGGCTTTAGAGGAGCTCTTAATTCTCGGTTCAGAAGTCGAATTGCGCGAACCCAGTTTAGAGTTCTTTGTAACTGGTTGTAGTGGTTTTATCGGCACGCATCTTGTTAAGCGTCTCCTGGACGAAGGGCATATGGTGACCGGTTACGATTTAATCATACCAGCTTACACTCACGTTAATTTCGATTTCGTGCAAGGGGACATCCTCGATCTGGAAAGACTTCGCGCAAGTGTAGTCAAACCTGACGGCATCTTTCACCTCGCAGCGCAAACAAAGGTTCCTGACTCAACTCAAGATCCAAGTTACGACTTCCTCGTTAATGCGCAAGGTACCTTCAACGTGCTTTCGTGTGCTTCTGAAGCTACGTTTGTGTATGCGTCAACAAGCACGGTTTATGGAACTGCTGCCACCCCGACAACTGAAGAACACGCTATGCATCCCGTATCATTCTATGGCGCTTCAAAAGCAGCAGGCGAGCTTTATTGCTCTGCGTTTAACGGCATTTTTGGAGTGCCCGCGACTTCTCTCCGTCTTTTTAATGTCTATGGGCCAGGCAATGCCAAGGGCGTCATGTACGACCTAATAAAGAAACTGCAGTTGGATGGCAGCCACCTTGAAATACTTGGATCTGGACTTCAGAAGAAAGACTACGTTTATATTGACGACGTCATAGACGCGTTCTTGCTCGCTTATGACAAGGGAATACCGGGCGAAGCTTACAACGTTGGAAGCGGTAGGGCCATTACTGTCAATGAGATTGCTAGTTCTATCTGTCGAATTTTGGACCTGCATCCCGATATCAGCTGGACTGGAGGCAAATCTTGGGAAGGTGACATCGAATCAACGCAGGCTGACATATCATGTTTTACTTCGTTTGGATGGAAGCCTAGGATCGATCTAGAAATGGGCTTGCATAACCTCTGCAACTGGATAAAAAGCTAACTAGTCCGACTTAACCGGCGCCAACAGCGTTCGAAGCGTGTAATCGTTTAGCGTTCGACGGTAAAAAAAACAAAGAGTGAGCCCAGCTTTGCTGAACTCACTAAACGAAGCTCTGAGCGTTATTTCCTACGTCGCAGCACCAAATACGCCACAGCTAATAGTCCTGCTACTGCGTACAACGCCTCAAATCCAGGCATTCCAAGGAATCCAGGCGCCGCTGTGGCTGAAGCAGTCGCCGTTGTCGTTGGGGGTATCATGACACTATCGATGATGTGAATCACACCGTTTGTCGCGTTGATATCCGGTTTAGTTACAATCGCGTTATCAACTTTGAGTGTAGTACCGGTAACGGAGTACGGTAAGGTGTATGTGTTCAATGAAGGAGGAAGCGTTCCATTACCTATGAAGTCGTTTGAAAGCAACTTCGTTGGGACAATGTGATAGTATAGCACATTTTGTAATTCTGTTGTGTTGTTTTGCCAACGCGCAAGCGTTGATGCGTCAACTTTGGAAAAAGCAGTGTTGTCGGGTGCGAATACAGTATAGTTACCTGGACCGTTCAACACGTTTGTGAGGTTTGCTTTCTTCAATAGGTTCGTAAAGTTTGTAAGATTCGTGTTATTGGCTATAGTTTGTGCTAGAGTCTGCGTAGCTTTCGCCGTCGCCGTTTTCGTCGCATTTACAGTCGCGTTTGTAGTCACTGTATTTCCTGTTTGTGCGAAAGCAACGGTAGGCCCGACAATAGAGAGAACCACTAATGCCGCCAAAACAGCAGAAAAGAGCTTTTTGCTGACCATTTTTTACCTCGAATATCTTTTGCTTGTGTTTGTTTGATTTTCCATATGCTATAAACTTTGCTTTTCCCTACTTCCGACGTCGTAGTGCCAAATACGCAATAGTTACCAGCCCTGCTACCTCACACAACGCCTCAAAGTCAGATAAGCTAACGAATCCCGCAGCTGTGTAACGCAGCGGCTTTCGCTTGTGCGGTTACTGCAAATAAGAAAAAAAAGAGCGAGCCCAGCGTAGACCGAGCTCTTCAAGTGTGGTTCAGAGCGTTACTTCCGGTGTCGCAGCACCAAATACGCCACAGCTAAGAGTCCTGCTACTGCGTACAAGGCCTCAAAACCAGGCAAGCCAAGGAATCCCCCAGCTGCTGATGCAGTGGCTGATACAACCGCTGCTTTCGTTGACGAAACACCCGCTGGCGCCGTTAGAACTTTATCAAGCGTGTAGATTTGACCGTTCGTTGTGTTAATGCTCGTCTTGGATATCGTTGCGTTATAGCCACCGAGGAACGTTACTGTTGTGTTGTTCACGGTGTACGGGATCTCGTTGCCCGCATATGTTGTGACTGTGCCGTTCGTACTGAAGTTCTGTTTACCGAGTATTACGTGGTTTTTAAGAACCTCCGCGAGCGTTGTGTTGTTACTCTTCAGGTTGGCAAGGGTTGTGTTGTTGAGCTTCGCAAAAGCAGCTTCGTTCGGCGCGAGAAGAGTATAGTTCTTCGTCGTATTGTTGAGCGTCGCTGTCAAGTTAGCTTGCTGAAGTAAACTTGCCAAGGTTGCGAAATTTGCGTCACTAGTTACCGTCTGAGTTATCGTAGTAGTTGTCGTAGTAGACACCTGTGCTAAAGCAACACTTGACCCTCCAACTATGGAGAGAATCATAAACGTCGTCAAAACAGCAGAAAAGAGCTTTTTACTGACCATTTTTCACCTCCAAATATAATTAGCTTCAATGAAGCATGATTTTCCATATGCTATAAGCCTTGCTTCTCTAACACCGACGCTATAGTCCAAATACGCAACGATCAAAAGTCCCTTCAAAACCTGGCAAGCTAGATCCTTCGGCATCGTTGCTGACTATATTACACGGTTACCGTGAATATGAAAAGAAAAAGAAAAGTGGAGTCCAGAAAAGACTGGCCTACCACGTATGTGATTTAAGTGTTACTTCCGACGTAACATCACGAAGAACGCAACAATCAACAGCCCAGCTACCGCGTACAACGCCTCAAAGCCAGGCAAGCCTAGGAATCCTCCAGCAGCTGATGCAGTGGCTGATACAACTACTCCCTTAGTCACATTTTTAGTCGCATTCGCTGTCGCATTCGCTGTCGCATTCGCAGTCATATTTTTAGTTGCGTTCGCAGTCACTGTATTTCCTGTTTGCGCTAAAGCAACGGTCGGTCCGATTATAGAGAGAATCACTAATGCCGCCAAAACAGCAGAAAAGAGCTTTTTATTGACCATTTTTCACCTCCAATATATACTTAGCCTCTTATACGTAATTGGCTTATGTAAGTCTTGTGTTTTAATGAATACGCCTCTTCTAGACGTAGACTCCTAAAGGTACAACTAACGGTATTAGCGGTGATTTAGAGTCTAAAAATCTTTTGAGCGAGACGTCATTTCATAAGGAAACTAAAGCAATAAACTCTTTTTGGTTCCTTGTTAAGCGGGAAAAAAGGTCTTCTCTACGTCTTTCCTACAGACAATGGAAATCACCCTTTTTTATTTACCTTATCCCTGCAAGACCTTCTCCCACTTAAAATTTTTCAGATGAAAGCAGACAACGACAAATAGCATATTGTTTTATATCTGCACCGAGAAAAGAAGTGCGGAGAAGTTGACATGTCTTGGAAGGAAATAAGCCCGCTGAGCAATATCCGCAGTAAGATGGATGGGTTGTTAGATGATGTTGACACCGACGACGACTATGCTGGGCAAATCACCGCAACGCCGCCCGTCGACCTTATAGAGCTCCCCGAAGAAATTGTGGTTCTAGTAGATCTTCCAGGTGTTAGTAAGGACGACGTGAAGCTTGAGGGCAGCAGCGACATGGTAGAGATCTCAGCGGAACGGACTTCAAAATACGACAATGACGAACATCTCATAAGAGAACGCGCGCCACGCGAGTATTACCGTTCTATCAAACTCCCAACGACTATCGATGATGCTGGCGCCCGCGCAAGCTTCTTTAACGGGGTGCTCGAAGTGCACCTGCCGAAGATTGGCATAGCTGACAAGAAGTTAATCACTATTGAGTAATCTGGCTTGTCGCTGAAGTAGATTGACGGCATCAGACAGGTTCGCTCCTCATCTTGTGCTCAGTGGGGGTAACTCTCATCATCGCCGTCAAAGTGAGATATTGACCATTTAGACGATAAATATTCCTTCTAGACTCTAAACGTGCTCACGCAAGCCACTTGTGATTCGCTTGAAAACTGAAGCATATACAGTGAAGAATGTCCCTTTCGTGAAACAGGGAGACGACCTAACAGATTTTTTGCGGAATGAAGACCTTCACGAAGGAGATATCGTTGTCATTGCTTCGACGGTAGTCTCAAAGGCTGAAGGATTGGCCCGGCGTCTGGATAGTTTTATCCCAAGCGACCGAGCCCATAAGATCGCCGCAGGACTTAACGAAGATCCGCGTTTCATTGAAGCGGTGCTTGGCCAATCCGCCGAGATCCTGATTGAAAAACCATTCTTGCTAGTTGAAAGTAAGTTTGGTCAGGTGTGTGTCAACGCAGGGTTAGATCGGTCAAACGTCGAAGAAGGGTTCGTCTTACTCCTTCCGGATGATCCCTCCAAGAGCGCACAGCAGATACGCGCACGAATAAGCGAGCGCTATTGCAAGAACGTATCGGTAGTAATCACTGATACCTGCGGTCGGTCGTTTCGAGAGGGACAAACTGGCGTCGGGATAGGGTTTGCTGGAATTTCCCCGATGAAGGATTGGCGCGGGATGAAGGACCTCGAAGGGAAAGCGTTAGAGATCACCAATGAGGGTGTGGGCGATGAGATAGCTGGGCTCGCCAACCTAATGATGGGAGAGGGGGCAGGCGGCACCCCAATTGTCATCGTTCGGGGCATCACATATGAGGACCGCGTGTGTCAGGTGTTTCGTTCAAAGGAAACTGACGTGATAAGAAAATATATCAAAGAAGCAAATACGCAACAGTGAAACGTAGGCTTTTTAAGACTTCCACAAATCTCTTTTTGTATTTTTCGAGACAAGCGCTATCAATGGCAATCGCACGCGCTGCATGCTTCTTTTGCGATTTTCATACAACATTTTAGTGGGAGGATACAGATTTGGAACCAAGTAATGAGTCACAGCTAGATACTCTGGTAATACGAGAAGCAGTAATAAATGATGCCAAGCATTCTAGATCTCTATGCCCAGCTCTTCGCAAATACAGACCAAGCTTCGCAGAATAGAAAAGAGTTACTGCCTGAACACTCTAACGCATTTTGGAAATTGAACAAAGCCCGATTTGTGCTCTATTTGTAGCAGAACGTGCCGGAGCTGTCATCGGGACGTTTGCGATCACAATAATTCCGAACGTGTCGCATTGTGGCAGACGTTGGGCAGTGATCGAAAACGTCGTAGTAGATGAACGAGGTCGCGAGTCGAGCGTAGGGACCGTAATGATGCAGCACGCAATTGCTCGTGCTCAAGCGCAAGGGTGTTTCCGCGTGGTTCTCTCAAGTAGCATGCACAGAGGGGGCAGTCACAAGTTTTACCGCGGCCTCGGATTAGAGCCATTTGGCTACAGCTTCAGCTTGTTTTTGACACAGGATAAGGAGAAACAAGCCTAGCTTGAAACCTATACACCGACTGTTTCAGCCGTTCTGCAGCTGGCTAAACTCTCGCGGTCGTTTTGCGTATAGGCCTTTAAGGTCTAGCAAGAAATGGAGCGTCCCGGCCGGGATTCGAACCCGAGTCTTGAGCTCCGCAGGCTCATAGGATATCCACTACCCCACCAGGACTCGCTTATCTTTATACGTTTAACGGTATAAATCGGTTATTCAATCTGACTTACTTAGTAAGACTGCTTGATGTATCTCGTTATGTCGGCACCGACTTCGGATGTGGTCGAGTTCCCTCCGAGATCAAATGTTCTGACTTTGCGTGCCCGCAGATTGCCCTCGATCGCGCGCATTACGCCGCTCGCAGCTTGAGCCTCCCCTAGACTCTCGAGGAGCATCGCTCCAGCCCAAATTGTCGCAATCGGGTTGCTCTTGTTTAAGCCTTTATATTTTGGAGCAGAACCGTGAATCGGTTCAAACATTGAAGTTCCTTCTGGATTTATATTACCACCTGGGGCAAGCCCAAGCCCACCTTGCACCATAGCCCCAAGATCCGTAATAATATCTCCGAACAAGTTCGGAGTGACAACTACGTCAAACCATTCCGGGTTTTTCACAATCCACATCGTCATAGCATCGACGAGATTAAACTCCGTTTTTACATCTGGATAGTCTGCGGCGATTTTAGTGAAGATCTCACGCCAGAAGCCGTAAATGTCCGTCATGGCATTCATCTTGTCGACGCTAGATACGTGTCTCTCCCTTCTTGTAGCCAAGTTAAACGCGTACTGCATCACGCGTTTTGTCCCCTCAGCTGAGATAAGTCCGACTTGATATGCAATTTCGTCACTGTCAGAGTCAATATCGAGACCAAACTTGACGCTATAAAGGTTGCGGATAACTTCATCATCATGATGTACTCTACCTCTCTTAGTGCGACCGCCAACACCGATATAGAGATCTTCTGAGTTTTCGCGAACCACAACGAAATCAATATCTTCGGGACCTTTGTCTCGAACTGGCGTTTCTACACCCTCCAGCAACCGGATAGGGCGGAGGTTTATGTATTGATCGAGATAAAATCTCAGCGCGAATAGGACGCCGCGCTCGAGCACCCCCGATGGGACACGCGCGTCGCCGACTGAACCAAGGTATATTGCATCGTAGTTGCTCAGTTCTTTGAGCGCATTTTCTGTAATAAGCTCGCCAGTAGAGAGATAATGCTCTGCTCCAAATGGGTACTCCTTCCATTCAATGTTGAATCCGTAGTTTTCGCCAGCGGCTTCGAGAACCTTTTTTCCTTCTGCAATAACCTCAGGGCCGATGCCGTCTCCAGCGATTACCGGGATTTTATACGTCTTCATTTTCGCTTCACCATGCAGTATTTAGCAAATCGATGTTACAGCAACACGATTAGTTCCTAGTCTGTCTCGAGTTCGCGCAGCTCTTGGCTTTCAAGCTGCGCATTGTTTTTTACGTACTGAACGAGGCCTCCAGCATCTATGATGTTCTTAATAAACTGAGGAAAAGGAGTCATGGGAATCTCCTTATTCTGTGTTTTGTTGAAGATTTTGCCCCTCTTTAAATCAACGTGGATGATGTCCCCATCCTCAATTTCCGTCGTGTCGCATTCAACAACGGGCAGTCCGATATCAATGGCATTTCGAAAAAAGATCCGCGCAAACGAACGCGCAAGCACAGCGCCAACATTATCCTTTAGAGCCAGAGGAGCGTGCTCTCTTGAGGAGCCGCAACCGAAATTCTCTCCGCCGACGACGATATCTCCTTTGACGACTTGACTCGAAAAGTTCGGTCGAACGTTTTCGAACGCATGCTTTGCGAGGTCTGTTGATGAATTAAGCACGAGATACTTGCCTGGGATAATTG
>CABECC010000318.1_pt1 | contig 17737 bp, 22 predicted proteins | sample 3132701 | NCBI WGS metagenome assembly CABECC01 (sample SAMEA5534347, study PRJEB31848) | metagenome | biome: tundra; feature: field; material: soil | place: USA | collected 2013-05 | depth 0.45 m
GCTTAGCGACAGCCAACTCAACCTTGTCACGACGTGCGATGAACTGAACGCGGGCTATGCCGCCGACGCTTATGCACGCATCCGCGGAATAGGCGCCGTGTGCGTTACCTATTCCGTTGGCGGTCTAAAGGTTGTGAATGCCACAGCGCAGGCGTATGCGGAAAAATCCCCGCTAGTGGTCATCGCCGGAGCCCCCGGAATCAAAGAACGGATCGGAAACCCGCTCCTCCACCACAAGGTACGGACATTTGACACGCAGAGCAAGGTCTTTGCTGAAGTGACTGTTGCGTCTGCGGTCCTCGACGACCCAAGTACTGCGTGTGGAGAGATTGATCGCGTGTTGTCAGAAGCACTCCGCGTTAGTCGACCGGTATATATCGAACTTCCACGTGATATGACGTTCGCGCCCGTTAAGCCACCCCATCCATCTCATTTAACGCAAGCAGAAGCTGCGAGCGATCAAAAAGCTCTGCAGGACGCCGTCGACGAGGCAGTAAGGATGATCAATGCGGCGGAGCAGCCTGTGGTAATTGCGGGTATTGAGCTGCACCGCTTTGGACTGCAGGATAAACTCGTTGCACTTATCGATAAAGCGCACATACCGGTCGCTGCGACAATTCTCGCGAAGTCAGTCGTCGGTGAGTACCACCCACTGTACATCGGCATCTATGAAGGGGCTATGGGCTTTGCATCGGTCCGCGATTACGTCGAATCAAGCGATTGTCTGATTCTGCTTGGCGCGTTCATGACGGACATCAACTTGGGGCAATACACGGCTCACATCGATCAGGAAAAAGCAATCTACGTCACAAGCGAACAGTGCTTGATAAAGTACCACAACTACGCGAACGTCCGCCTACATGACTTCATCGACGGGTTGATTGATGCCCGCGTCACCCAACGAACCCTCCGCGATTTGCCTCGCCCACGGACAAGAAAGCCGTTCGTGACGCAACGGGGCCAACGGATTACCGTTAAGAGGTTGTTTGAACGGCTCAACTGGGAGCTCAAGGACAATACGGTCATCATAGCAGACGTTGGCGACGCACTCTTTGGGGGGCTAGACCTCATTACGCACTGCAGAACCGAATTCCTCTCGCCTGCGTATTACCTCTCGCTCGGGTTTGCAGTGCCGGCGAGCATTGGAGCGCAACTTGCAGATCGTAATCTGCGTCCGTTAGTATTGGTTGGTGATGGGGCCTTCCAGATGACCGGAATCGAGACCTCAACCATAGCGCGACTCGGCTTGAACCCCGTTATAGTAGTGCTTAACAACTTTGGATATGCAACCGAACGGCCGCTGCAGGATGGTCCGTTTAACGATCTGCAACCGTGGCAATACAGCCTCATTCCGGACCTTGTTGGCGGAGGGAGGGGCGTAGTGGCCACGACCGAGGATGAGCTGGAAAACGCTCTCGAGGCAGCCCAGACATATACGGAAGGGTTTACGATTATTGACGTTCAGCTCGATCCGAGCGATAGCTCACCAGCGTTGCAACGACTCACCGAGGGCCTAGCTAAGAAAATCCGTTGAGATTCTAGCGGCGCGGGCGCTGACCGGCAGCAAGAATGATCGTCGTAACGAATTTTTTTTGGGGGTGCAATTCTGCCTAACCAAATTGGCCTACAAGTACGCAACTAGCAAGCCGGCTAGCTTATACTTGTGACTGTTAGCGCTTAGAGTTTGATCTTCCTACGAGAAAGACAAACCCGACGACAACCAATGCAAAACACGCAAAAATTAATATTGCGCTAAATCCACTAGTGAGGCCATTTCCTGTCAAAATGTCGCCCTCTACGTAAGCCGAAGCGTTCGTTTCTGAAGGAGAGGCCACCCCGCTCGAGCGCACCGGACTTTCAGTAGTCAACGAGCGATTAAACGTAGTGAATTGCACGCGTCCCGTACCCTTTAAATAATCGATATAATCCGCCAGAAGCTTCACTTTTTGTGAATTGACCGTGCCATTTGGTCCGCTGAAGTCGGAGGGGTGGTATAGCACAACAAAGGTGTCGACGCTATGCGGATTGTTGAGGAACTGCTCCGTTTCGTTCTTCAAGGACGCAAGACTCTTATTCGATAATTCAAGCGAGGCTGCCTCAACTTTTATGCCCTGACTCTGCCCTTGCTGTATATTGAAATCACGGTACGCTGTGCTGTATTCCGTGAATCCTAACGCTTTTGCCGCTTTAAGCGTGTTGTTGTCACTTTTGTCAAACGGCGGTATAAACGTCGTAGGAACGACCCCGAACGCCTGCTTGATGTCATCACGCCCTTTCTTTATCGTGTCGTACTGAACGGCGTAAGGGCGCCCATAGAATTCGCTGGGGCTAACCATGGTCACACTCTGATGTGTATATCCGTGTTGTGCGAACTCAAAAAGGTGGTTTGAAACGATTGATCGCATATAGTTGAGGAATTGTGTATCTTGAAGGAGCTGGTTGCCTGCCGACGCGTTTTGATGGGCAACGATGCCCAGCGTTACGGGCACGTTCTTATCGATGTGCACTTGGTTGCTAGCCTGAAGTTCAGCAAATTTGGTCCTAGGCGCAACATCATCATCTCTAAAAATAACGTACTTCTTCGTTTGCTCAGTATCCGTTATACCTTGCGCGTTTGCGTGGACCACGGAAAATAGCAATGTTGTAACAAGTAAACAAGCGAACACGATCTTTCCTGCTGTCGCACCTCCCATTTAAGTTACCTTCAGCTTATTTGATAAGAGTCTCAAAATGCAGAACGTTTGAAGCGAGTTAAGCTCGACTCTGACATACCTTAAGAAACGAACCCAACAGAAGCGTCGCTAAAACGCTTATTTGCAGGGCCTGCCATGTTACTGTGCGCATATGTCAAGAGCATCACAAAGATTCGCTACAAGACAAAGTAGTTAAGTAGCGGGCATCAGTTTTAAGTTTATGCGACACGAGGTCTGTTGAAAAGCGTGTGATGAACGATGCTTTGTAGGTGTGCGTCTCTCCAGCGGGGTTTAACTCACAGTTAAGGGTTGACGCTACGAGTTCGTAGTAAACGACCTGAAGTTGCTGCATGAACGCGTAAATCGTCCGGTTTCGCAAATCACGTCTGCTAAATCCTCGGATGGAATCACAGGAAATCGTGCGGTACATAAAAATTATCGGAGCAAAGTCCTTTATGGAGCTGACAACTGCCAACGTAGCAGATTGGCAACTGTACGGCACGACGTTTCTTGAATGGAAAGAGGAAACTGGGAAGGACTATGATGGCTGGGTGAAAGAACGAGTCCTCCCAACATTAGACCTGTTTGATTATCTAGCGTGGTATGAGGACGGATCCCTGCACGGCTATGAGGGTGGGTATAGTGTCATACTCGATCAGAGCTTCGGACTGTGGACGGGTGCTATACTCGCTCGCGCTGAAAAACTTGGATTGAACATCGAGGAAACCCAGAACGGTTCCGGATGCTGGATCGGATAGGTCGAATATTGCAGTACCGACGGGCACTGACAAAAGGTAGCTGCTTCCTTTTGCGCAGTTTTGTGATGTGACCTATTACGGTTCTCAGCTAAGATTGCCGCGAAAAACGACTAGAGGATATTTGCGCCTGTTCCTAAACCTCTTCTTCAAAGCTCGGAAATTGGAACTGCAACGCCTTGAATCCCTTCTCATCAACAAATCGCTGGTCAAGCATATGACGTTTGGATCGGCCTATTGAATCAGTCGTGACGCCGAGGAGGGCTCCGTCACTTCGGATCACGAACGTGGAATACTTCGCAAACAGCTCTTTTATCGTTGACGCCTCCCCCTCATCACGTGCTTGCCACTTCGAAAAGGTTTGTCGCTGCAATAGCTTAAACTGCCGTGAGGTTAGCGTCATTACGTTTATTTTGATAATTTGACCCCCTTATCAACTGACTGCCTTCTTTACTAACGTAAGTAACTCTTCTCGAGTCCGCACGCGCTCGCGCGTCTTGGTCGTTCCACCCTTGATGATGTTTGCAAAAATCTCGGGTAAGTCCCCCTCTGAGCTTCCTGTGAGGCCCTGGATAATTCCGCTAAAGACGTCACGCGTTCTTCTCTCCTCTAACGTGATATGTCCAAAATTGCGAAACCACATCTCTATGCGCGTGTCTTCCGACACGATCGTTATTTTGCGTATCTGCTTCTCCCACCAGAGGTGGATCATGATATCATACTTCTTCTGTTCCATTTATCCTCTCGACGTACTCCTGCACAGTATCTTTCTCGCTAACACTTCGAGTTCCTTGTTCTTATCATTGCGGAATCTTCAGGATTCAGCCAGGCGCTGATAAAGCCGCTCACTCTTACGGTGAGCAAAAAAAGAAAAAAGCGGTGCAGCGTGCGTGCACCTATTTCATCTCTACCGCCTGAGCCTCTTCCTTCCCTGCCTGCATCTCTTCAGCCGTAGCGCGCGAGGCAATACGAGCGATCCATACACTTGCTAACACTGCGATAATAGTGACAATAATTGCGTATGAGAGGGTCGCCGGGATACTTGTTGCAGTTCCTAACACTTCTGTAAAAATAGCCGTAATGGCAGCCTGCCAAGCAAGAGCAGCGATTAACGCGAAAGCGGTCGTGACAAGGGTCGCCATCACTTTCATATATTCAGCTTTGCCCACCATGTGTTTCGCCTCCGACAATTTAGTAACATTGTATTTCAATTAACATAAGATAAAGAACTTTCTAATTGCTCGTTTTTCGGCTATTCGGCGCCCAAGTTCAGTTCAATGAAAGAACGACGTCAAACGAAGTCATAAAACGTTATGGTAATATAATGCTTCAGACTAAATTACATAAATTAAAGAGGGATTCTATGCTAGACAAGACGATTTCTGAGCATTTTATTAACAAAACGATAGAAGTGTACTTCGGTGGCAGACCGAATGAAACCATTACCGGTACGGTAGTTGGAAGCGCCGACGGTGTTATTGTGCTCGAGCACGACCAACGTCGCGATTTTATCAACGTTGGAAAAGTAGTGGCCTTCTGGGAAGTGTAGGATCGACGCGTTCAATTCGCGTACACTGTCCCTACACCACTTGCACAACGTAAGAGGTTACCCAGCGGTGCCTTAGGAATCTTCAAATCGCGTTTATCGTCAACGTGCTTTTAACGGTGTTAAGACTAGGTTAGCGACTAAGTCTCGAGCACACGCTGCGAATGTGACGTTACGAATTCAGTTTTTGGTCTTACGCGGCTTGCATAGGATTTCGCGGATTTCAAGGTCATAGAACTCGTCACTTGTTGCCGCCTTAATGACGAGCGCGGTATCGAACCCTTTAGAACTTCCGCCAAGGGCCACGACTTCTGCACCTGATTCGACGACCTCTTCTTGTGCCGCAATCAACGTCAACTCAACAGCGACTTTGGTGCCTTGCCCGAACCTTCGCAAGGTGTTTTTTACCTCATCGGGGTACGAATAATCAACCTGTTTATAAAACACGTGTTTGAATCCCGAATCTTCAATGCGCTTCTTGGTGTCTGGCGAAAATCGCGCGGGATCGGTGCCTACGAAGAAGAGTGTTATGTCTGTATTCGCAAAGAAATCCAACGCTTTTTCTGCAGAATCACCTCGCACTGAGGGGATTAAGACGTGCTTAATGCCGAGTTCGTCTGCGCGCTCTTTCGCGCAGGTCAGTACGGCATTTGTGTTCTCCTCTCCAGGAGCGTCGAAATAGACTATTTTCCTTTCTAGTGTCATCGTGATAGTACCTCCCTGTTCCCGGTCTAATAGGATTAAGAACGCGTAAAACTTTCTGTTGATAGGCACACGTAAAATCAAGCTGCATTTGGCACGTGAGTGTTCAGACGTTGCTTGAGGGGCGAGTACCGCGCTGGGGCTGGAGTGTATTCTCTACGGTTTTCGTAGGGTTCGAGAAAGCGCGTTAAACTTGTTCTTATGATCTGCAATCTCGCTCTCACTAGGCAGAGGCACAACTTTTGACAACTCGGCACAGATACATTCGCGCGTTTCTTTTTCGAGCTCAAGTGAATCGAGTGCTGCTTCTGAGATGACCCAAAACGCGTGTCGATGTGCAACCTCATTAATCAATTCCACGCTTACGACGCCGAGCGGGACTACCTCTCTTTGAGCCAGGCCTCGTGAATCAACAAACGAGCGCTCAATGTCCGCTTGAAGCAAATACGGTCCGTACCTTTCTGCCTTGCGCCCGTCGTTAGCGAGATAGTTCCATCGAACTGTATTTGTTGATGTCCTACTCTTAGCCTCTCGCTTCATGTAACGCCCTCGCACTTACCATTCATAGGACTTTCAGGTTGAAAAAACGTATGTCTTTTCTTCGGCACAAGCAATCGTGCGTTAGCAACTTAGGACTAACCATTATATTTCGGAGCTCAACAAGCAATGTAACTAAACCCCCGTGTGTGTTTGCCGATGGACGTATGAGCGCGGATAGTGTGGCCCTCTAACTCCTTTTCCGGTTAACCGCTGGCCTTAAATCCACCAAATGTCTGAACGCTAAGCCACGCATCGAATCATTGTACAACCGAAAGGTTCTTGACATCGCTAGCTTTGAAAGAACTAATACGAAAGGTCGATCAAATGACATCAGATCCCGCCAAGGGCGAACCCTACGATCGCATCAAGCGAACGATGGAATCTATCGCTGGAAGAGTACGAAAAGAGGCAAATTCGCTCAGCCGCACTGAGGTGAACTCGTTTGTCACCGAGATCATTACGACACACGAAGGGGGGTACCGCATATTCCTCCTCGGAGAAGGTCGGTCGGGGTTGGTCGCGCGTTCCTTTGCTATGCGCTTAATGCACTTGGGCTTCGACGTTTACGTCTTTGGGGAGGTCGTCACCCCTGCTGTAAGAGAAAACGACCTCGTGATCGCTGTTTCAGGGACGGGTGAAACGGGTCCGGTCAACGAAACGACGAGGATAGCCAAGCGGCATGGGGCCAGAATCGCTGCTGTTACCTCTAACGCGGGCTCAGCCCTAGGAAAGCTTGCCGAACAAGTTATTACAATCCGTGGTCGAACAGAAGCCGACGAAGTAAGCTTTTTGGAGCGCCAGGTTACAGGCGTTTCAATCTCGCTTACGCCTTTAGGAACGCTGTTTGAGATTAACGTTATGGTATTCTTGGATAGCGTTATTGCGGGTCTGATAGTGGCTTTGGAGAAAAAAGAGGAAGAATTAGCCGAGCGGCACTCAGACCTAAGAAGCCAAAGAGATGTGTCATAGGCCGAGCCGATTGGCACAGGTCGTAAATTGTGATGTCGTCACTATTGACACTTTCAAAGTAACTGCACCTTTAAACAAGCTCTTTCATAGCGGCTTCCGATTGAACGGTTAAAAGCATTTGCGTCAGGTAATCATGGCGTAGAGCAGGTAAACGAGGTGACTCTAGCGTGGACAGCATAATCCTTTACATATTGCTTGGAGCGACTGCCGGAGTTTTGAGCGGTTTGCTGGGAATTGGTGGCGGTATTATACTTGTCCCCGCGCTCGTTCTATTTATCGGGCTCACTCAGCACGAAGCGCAAGGTACCACACTTATCCTGTTAACTGCACCGTTTGGGCTGCTAGCTGCTCTGACGTACTACCAAAGCGGCTACGCAGACTTGAAAATAGCGGCTTTTCTTGGAATTGGCTTCTTTTTCGGAGCCTTTCTCGGGGCGAAAGTTGCAACGAATATCCCGAATGTTGTGCTCGAAAAGATCTTTGGTGTAGCGCTGTTACTAGTCGCATTGAAAATGCTCCTTAGCAAATAGCCTAGGAGATATTTGTTGCTCTCAGATTTCGAGCACATTACGGCAAAAAAGGAGAAAGGACGCACGCGAGCTTCAATTCAAAGGGAAAATGTTATAAAGGCCCGAAGATGATGGAATTATTTGGCAAATCAAACCCTCTCATTAGTTGAAGGCCACTATTAAGCCTATCAAGCCTATTAAGGGCCCGCCGTAGGGGTTCAGCGTTGCGTGGCTTTTCGTAAGTCGAGAGCGTGAGGCGTCAAATGATACTAGGATTAAGGAGGTTAAGAGGATGGGTCTTATTAAACTGATGTTTCTGCCATTGAGAATGCTAATGTGGCCTGTAATGGCTCCATTAGGTATGTTACACCACTCATTCAAGATGGCACTTCGTTTCGGCACGGTGATGCTGCTGTTCGCCCAGCTTATGGTAATGTTGTTCTTCGCAGCCATGTTCATTATGTTCACCGTTATTCCAACCGTCATTTGGGGATTGTGTTGGATAATGAAGAAAAAAAAGCACATGGGGGGGCTAGGAAAGCACGGAAAAATGCATATGCATATGCCCGCGCCCCGTCGGTTTAAACCTTAACTTGGACAAATAACGGCGTCAAAAAATTAAAAAAACCCCTACGGTTAATTTACTAAGAAAGCGGAAGCTGGATTTTTTTGTTTGAGACGTGCCAGTCTTGTAGACAACAGTATCGCTCATCAAGCTATAAACGCCAGGGTTCGAAAAAACGGTTGAAATAGGTGTATCGCCAAGTTCTTCTGGGCCCGACTTTAGCTTGTTGTTGGAGTATCATTACAAGCCGTAGAACACGAACTTCACAAGGACGTTAGTGTGACTGTATTATAGCGCTTGGAGCTCTCAATGCACAGAAAACACCTTAGTTTCATGCTTTTAATCTAGAGCTTTGCAAGTACAAAATGCAGGCGCCTATTTTGCGACAAAAGTGCGGGTAGGACACTGGCTTATCTCTCGGTCACCAGACACCTCGTGGCCGAAGCAGCTTCCTCTGCTTTCGTCGATTAGCTCATAGAATTTACAATCTTTGCACGTTAGCACGAGCTTACCCTCGTTTGGGTGCTGAAATGTTCTATCGCCTCTTATATAGACTCTCCTTCTTATCTCTCTAATTTATTTTTTAGTCCTGTCTTCTGCAGCGTTCTTAAGAATAGCCGCTTCCTCCATTCAATAAGAAAGGATACGGTAGTTGCCATGAGTGTTAACGCTAGGTGAATAAATCCTTGCGACACTTTTTCATCTATCAGTTCTTTATTTCGTATGAACAGTCTGGTAACCTGTTCCCGGGTTGGTACAAGATATCCATTTCTGTCTATCCCGTCCACCCCCAGGCTTCCTAAGCGTGGGAGAAAGGTTAGAAACCCTATCCGATTCTATGCGGCTATTAAGCGAGTGCACTCCTTCTCAAGAGAAAACTGCATCTTAAATTGATGACTCACGTAACTTTCCTAATGTACAGGAGGGCATGACCGCGTTTTCACGCCAGGGTTATACTATCCATCAACCGTAGACAATAGACCATTTTCTGAGCTAACCGGCTGGATACAGGACCGGCAGCAGCGAGGTCAGAAGTTGAGAACGGCTCTATCAGAGTAGCAGGAATAAATGAGTACATATCTTCCGGTGTTTGCAGGACTCTTTGACCGACCACCTTCAACAGCCTGCGCTCGTAAATGACCCATCCCCGCCTGCGCTAGCCGCGGGTACCCTCGTAACGACGCACTTCTTCTTGAATGAGCAGCAGCTCTATCGAGAAGTTGGGATTCAAGAGCAGCCCCGGGAAGCTTACCAGTTCATCGAAGACCTGTTCAAAAGCCCCCCGTTTGGGGGATTTACGCCGGCGGGTCTTAGCGTTGTCGTGGGCTGCCAGCTTTACTATCCACTTTTCGCACGGGATCGGATATACCAGCCGCACCGGGTGATTAACAATGAGCTTCTCCAGCTTCCGTCTTATGGCTGCAAAGTTACTGGTTTGAATCTCCACCAGGAGCTCACCACGCACAATGTCAACGATAGATCCGTCAACAGGTACCTCCACCCTGTCTCCGGACTGTGCATACCACTTTTTCAAAGCCTCGTGTAGGGGCTTCTCGTTTAGTGTGCCGATCTTGTTAGTGGTGTTCTGCATTTACGTAGAAATACCCATTCTCAATACACCCGCTACCGTTAGATTCGTCCACAGGTAGATTATAGAGGTTGAGCCTAAGCTACGCTCATAAGCCAGTTCGATGTATCGAGGCACTTTTGCTCTTTCTCGCTTGCACAAGGCCGGGGATGGGTTACACCCATCTCCCGAGAATGCCTGATGCTATCGACTCTAATCCGAAGATTACCAGGAACACCGCGAGCAAGAACACAAGCGTTCCCAACCCGAGACCCGGGAATATTATCACGGCAAAGCCTATGATAATACCAAGTATCCCGACGATGATCCCCCCTGCTGTACCGCGCGCGGCACTCGCTATCCCGGCAAACAACAGTGATAAGCCGAGTAGATAGACGAGTGTCAGCGATCCATAGATGAACGGGTTAGCGATTACAGAGCCTGCGATTAAGATCGCGAGCACCGACAGGATTAGGTTGAGTAGTCGTCGCCATCCGGTAATGTCCTTGGCAAATACTCGTATGAAGTAATCAATCCCAATTATAATCAGTGCGATTGCTAGAAAGAGTATGAGGGTTCCTATTGCCACTCCTGGGTAAGCAATAACGTAACCGGCTAGGACAACGATGATAATACCTGCGATGATTTCAAGGATTCGCAGCCACATAGGACTCTTTTTTTGATCAACAGTCACAATTTCCATTAAATTTTCACCTCCTTCCGCTTTTTTAGAAGCTATGTGCGTTAGCGTGCTTATGTCGGTTCCGGTTTGGCGTATAGCCAATAAAAGAGCTCAACGCGCATTACTTCAGTCTAATAACTGCCAGGAGCTTGTCTTCGTTAGAACGCAGAAAGACCATTAGAATTTTCTACAAAGTGACAAAAAAAGAAAAGGTGAGCGGCGTGTTAGCCGCTTTTACTGGTTGCTCCCGATCCGATGAGCTCGATACCGAACAAGCCGAAGATCAGAGCCATCAACCAGCCAATGAGTACTTCGCCAAGCCCGGGCCAAACGATCACCGCTATAGCAATCAGTAGCGCTATTACACCGATTACTATACTTCCCGTTCTGGCCCACTGTGGTACTCCCGCGCCTACTTCGAATCCTGCGAACGCTATCCTTCCAATAGCGGTTAACAATAATCCGAGGGCGAATAGGAAAATAACCAGTGCAGTGCCCAGATCCGGGTAAATTATTGCATAAGCCCCGAGAGCTAGAACTATGATCCCCAGTATGACGTTGAGTATCCTAGCCCACGCCGAAAGGCCATCTGAAGTAGCTGAGCGTACTACTAGAACCAGACCAAGAATCATCAGTCCTATCGCAAGCAAGGTCCTGACTAGGCCAACTCCAAGGCTCGGATTAAAAACGAACCACACTGCTATAACAAGAAGAATTACGCCGGCAATAATCTCAAGGCCGCGCATCCACGTTTTAGCCATATTTAGTTTCACCTCCTTTTTGACGTATTTTAGTCTACGATCTTATGTCACGAGTTTATTTATGTTTATCCATTCCTTTCTTGAAAAGCTTTGATCCCCTGCACTGTTTTGCGCATTTTGACGCATCTCGACCAGTTTAGGTCTTTTGGAGAAACACAAAGCAATGATGTCTGACAAGGCAAAGTCAACAGTTGTTACGTGCTATGTAATAGCTAGGGAGCGTTACAGATGGATGTAACAAACCTACTTATAGCGGTTAGTGTAAGACTTGTTTGCTAAGACTATTCAAGGCGGTTTGTTGCAGCGCCACATAGTTCGTGATGTTGCTTCCTTAAAAGGTGTTTTTAAGAACAAACCATGACCTCAGTTTGGTAGGACTGCCCCAAAGGAGAATGCGTGGCGCTGCCCCCTCATTTTTTGTCTAAATCTATCAGCTCACGGCGGATTTTGCACTTATAGTAGGTTTAAGCGCAGTTCCACTGCATTGCAACGCGTATTGTGTGCCAATCGCACGTCTTGTCGCACCGTGTAGCTAACTAGACGGAGAGTACAACCAATCCTGTGAGTGTCTCTCTCTCAAGTTTGTAGAAAGATAGTAACGTAAAGGCTGGGACACTTTGCGATCGAACGATCCCGCATCCACTTATCTCCATAACGAGCAAAGAGCCGGTCTATACTCTCTTACGCTATTTTTGCCCTTCGTGCGTCCCAAGATCGCAAATGGGTACATTAATAATAAATAAACTACTACACTAACTGTTCAAGAGCAAGTGATCTAATGGACACGACGAATATCGAGTTAATCCACAAGAAGCTGGAAACAGATTGGGCCGACTGGACTGATGATGACGACAAGTGCATATCCATATGCAAGAAAGAGCTAATGGCTGCAATGCAAGTTACCAATGCTTATATTGTGAGATATGATCTCAAGACGAGAATAGAAGAGGATCCCACTCCAAAAGTTTGCGAATTTTGCGGCAATACTTATACAGAGGCTGAACCAGTTTGTAAAACTTGCCTCCTAAAAATGAAGTTCAGACTCCGCAGGCTCAGCTGTTTGCTAGACGAGAAGGACTTGCACAAAGTTTATACCGAACCTATAGTCTTGTGACTAAGCCCGATCACCCAGAACCTGTTGAAACCCGGAACACCTCTTTACGTATCCTAAAAGTCAGCAACTGCTTTTGTGTTTCTTTTTCTGGCGGTCTGCTTTAGGAGTATAACAGGTTCAATGAGGGGGAAGTTAACCAAAACTTTACCAAAACTTTACCAAAACTTTACCGTATTCCAGGGCTCTTAAGCGGTTTTGTTTTGGCGCAACTGTATTTCGTGGTCAAGGCGGTTAGTCCATAAAATAATCAAGCGCCTCTGGACACTGGGCCGTCAATTTTTCGTAGAATCTGCGCGTTAGTTCCCGAGCGCTTGTATCGAGAGCTTGTTTGTACGCTTCAATGAGGGGGGCCGGCAGCTTTCTTTTTCGCTTCATAATTGTAAAGATGGTCTCTAAGGATACATCCACCTCTTCCGAGGAACTCCAGATGCTGTCTGTCATATTGTTACTGTTAATCCGTCTTTCTAGATAAGAGTCAGCCCTGCCGCGTCATCACTTGTTAGGTGGACACGTGAAGGTTGCGGCGTTACGTTTAATTTTATTTCTCCACACGGTGGAGCAACAAAAATCTTCGTCAGAAAGAGAGATGGACACGTCAGGCGGTGCGCTAACTAGCTTTGACATGTGGGCTTTTCCATGCGGTTATAAGAACGTGGTAATTATAAGCCCTGCACTTAGCCCGATCATGATAACTACGGTCGTCCAAGTAACGTAGTTGTAAATCTTCGAATTGACGTAGTCACCCATCACCCGCGTATCGTTAATGATAACGAGCATGAATATCAGGATGATGGGCAGCAGAATCCCATTGATAATTTGAGATACGTAGAGTATAGAAAGCAAGGGGGCGTTCGGGATCATTATTATGAGCGCACTTACTGCGATAATCCCCACGTAGAGGCCGTGAAATACCGGCGCTTCGCTGAAACTCTTCGAAACGCCAGCTTCGAGACCCAAGCCTTCGCTCACGACGTACGCCGTGGAAAGAGGTAAGATACTGGCTGCGAACAGGGAAGCGTTGAGGAGGCCAAACGCGAAGAGGACGCCTGCATATTGTCCCGCTAAGGGGAGCAATGCGGCTGAGACATCGGCGACGCTGTTGACGTGTACTCCATTTGTATAGATTGTTGCGGCGCACATCACCACGATGAAAAAAGCGACGACGTTTACGATGATCGCACCGGTGAAAGCATCTATTCGTGAATAGATCAGATCTTTCACAGGTACGCCTTTTTCGACGATTGAAGACTGAATGTAAAACTGCATCCACGGAGCGATCGTTGTTCCGACTAAGCCAATGAGCATTGCTAAGTAAGCTTGGTTGTAACTAATCTGAGGCACGGCGACGTGCAGCGCCGCTTGGTTCCAATCCGGATGCGCCAATAACCCTGCGAGGATGTACGAGACGTATAACAATGATGCTGCGAGAAATATTTTTTCTACACTTTTGTAGCTCCCTTTGACGACGAGCCCCCAGACAAATACTGCCGCTAATGGAAGCGCAATCAAACGGGGAACGCCAAATATTCCCGCGCTCACTGCGATGCCAGAGAACTCAGCAAGGGTATTCCCAAAATTCGTCAACAGCAGCGCAAACATCAAGAGAAAAGTAATGCGCACGCCTGCTCGTTCCCGAATGAGACTGGCAAGGCCTTTGCCTGACACGACTCCCATTCGTACGCCCATCTCTTGAATGATAGCGAGCGCTATTGTGATCGGAATGAACGTCCAGAGCAAGACGTAGCCAAACTGGGAACCAGCGAGCGAATAAGTGGTAATACCGCCGGCATCATTATCGACGCTTGCGGTGATAATGCCAGGGCCCATTATCGATAGAAATATGATAATTCTGGTTAGCGTGGGCCCTCTTAGGTGTCGAAGGAAGAGGTTGTAGTCCATTGACCGGCCTCATCATCAACCAAACATCTTTGGCACTTTTTTCTTCCACGCAGTGGGCAAAACAATGTCAATAGCATCGTCCACAGTAACGATGCCTTTTATCATGGTTTCCCTCTCTACGACCGGGAGCGCAAGTAAGTTGTACTTCGCAATTTTCCGGGCGACCTCGTGTTGATCCTCTCTGACGTCTGCGGTAATAAGATCGGTATGCATGAGCGTGGCAAGCTTCGTTTCAGCAGGCGCGGTCAGGATCTCCCGAAGCGAGGTGACGCCGACGAGATCGTTGCCATTCGAAGTGACGTAGATATAATAGATTGATTCCACCGATTTTGCGGCTTTCCTGACTTCTCCGAGGGCCTGCTCGACGGTCTGCTCTTTGTTAACCGCGATAAACTCATTTGTCATGATACCGCCGGCTGTGTCCTCTGGATACTCCAGGAGTTCTTTTATGTCCTCCGATTCGTCTGGCTCCATAAGGTCCAAAATAGCTTCAGCGCGATCAGCAGGCAGGTCGCCAAGGAGGTCTGCAGCGTCGTCTGGTGACATCTCTTCTAGAATATCGGCGGCGCGTTCAGCGTCCATGCCCTCGATGAGCGAGACTTGCCGCTCTTCGCTTGTCTCTTCGAGCGTGTCGGCTGCCGCCTCTTCATCGAGAGAGTTGATGAGTGTGAGTCCCTCATGAAGATTGAGCTTATCGACGATCTCAGCAATATCCGCGGGGTGGAGCTGCGTTACGTTGTACTTAGGGACGGTCAACTTCACGCTCATCGGATCACTTCGTATCGAGTCGACGTCTGTCCAAGCGATATAATTCTCTTCGGGATGAATCCCCACGCGCTCTACCATGCGCTCGATTCCAAGTCGTCGCAAAAGCCCCGTAGCGCCGATATCTACGCCGATAAGCCGGTAAGAGCCATTCGTGCGGGCAAGCTTTAGGTCGTTCACGCGGCGCAGCTTCTTTCCCTCAACGTCAACGACCTGTCGGTCGAGCACATCAGCCGCAAGAAGCACCTCGTGCTCCTCTTTTTCGTATGGAGCGACGTCATCTGCCTTTACTTTCAGCTGCATGCCATTTTCTAAGCGTTCAATTTGCCCCGACGGGATGGCGACAGTTGTACCTTTTGCCGTACGGACGCTGAGTGCATTGACCTTCGGATAGGGACGATCGGCCGAAACGATAACGTCAACGAGTTTTCCGACCGTTTTTCCCGCGTTGTCAACTACTGGCTTTTTTATCATCTCGCTTAGAAAGGGCATCGGTTTCCCTCCGTTACTCTATCAGTGGGGTCATTTCCTCCTTGACACGCTCCATAACGATCATTTCGGTCAGATCGTCAACGCCGTCAATCGAGCGTATTTTACTGTTTATGACGTGATTGAGCTCTTCCATGTCGTGAGCCCAGAGCTTTATCAGAAGATCATATTCTCCCGACACGCTGTACACCTCTGAAACCTCTTCGAGATTCGAGAGCGCGATTTTCACCGCGCTGTGCTTTTCGGTCTCTGTCTGGATGATGATAATCGCGGTCATGTCGAGGCCGATTGCTTGTGGGTCGAGGATCACTGTGTACCCCTTGATCATCGTCCGTTCAAGCCGCTTGAGCCGGTGCGAGATGGTTGCATCAGGCACGTCGATCTCTTGTGACATCTTTGAAATCGTAATCCGCGCGTTCTTCGTAAGAGAGTGAAGGATCGCTGAATCCGTCTCATCCATTTCAGAATTAACTTCTTCCGTCATAGGTACGGTTGAGTGTATTACTCTATATTTATATGATTTTCGGTAGATTGCTAAAAATAAGTAACTATTTTTAGAAAATAACTGATAATTACGATCGATTTAAGGAAATAGTCAATTTCAAAAAAAGCGTCTAGGGACACTGTTCGGTTTAGCGCTTGGCTTCGAGAACCGCTTCACTGTATAACTAATTAGGGGGGTGGGAATCTGCTAAAAAGAAGAAAACGACGTAAAGGAGATAGTGGTCCCGCACTGTGACTTCACAGCCTAAAAAAAGATCTTAGCTCCTGCGGTCACTCTTCTTTCTGCTCGAGCCGAACTCGGCAATCCTGCACCCACCCCGCATCTATTCGCTGGAGTCGTTTCTTTTTAAGATTCTCTCTCATTATCCAGCGTATGTCCTTATCTTTGGTTGAAAACCACTGTTCCAGCATAGGCCTCCCAATATCGGGATTCGCAGCAACCGCCACACTCCAGCAATATCCCATGCTCTTTCTTAAGGCTTTGAAACCGTCCGTGTTGCGATCTTTAGCGCTTGAAATCGATTTGGTAATACGGTCTAGGATAATGAGGACCTCTTTTGCGTGTTCAGCCTGTTTCAGCAGCCTGGGTTCGCACAAAGAAGCAGCAGCGGCCCGCATTTCAAGGAAGCTGCCTCGACTCCAGCGCTCCATCTCGGTAAGGATCCCCTCCATATCTGTATCGCCGAAGCGCTGGAGCGCCATTGCTACGCCTTCGCGCACGCGCCAGCGCGAATCAGAAGCAGCCGCTCGGAGTATTTTTAGGGCTTCGGGGTTGCCTTGCGTGAGGAGTTGTCCCATGCCGACGACGCCACATACGGCCAGAAACTCCTGCTGTGAGTTGCGCGGGGCTTTCCTTTCATCAAACGTCAGGAAGTGTTTGAACTGGGCTTCAGTCCCTTCGTCAGCAACGACATTGACTAGCTCAAGATTTGCTCGTGGACCTGGCATCCTGACTCTTGCAGCAGGAAGCGGTCCCAATCAGCTAACGTTCGAAGCGTCTTACGATATTACTCGGTCTAGCCCATGTTGCGTTTTCGTTTAAGAATTGCGGAAAACAGCTACATATAGTCAGCGTTAAGACAAAAAAGACTATTTTCGTTGACGACGTAAGGCGTCTTGCATAACAGGGTTAAGCGCAACCGACAAGTTTAACTGCGTATTACTGACTGCATGTAGTACGCAACACGTGGAGATTACGAAAAGCAATCCGAGGCGAGTACGGGATGGATGAAAAAAAGGTGCTATGCACATCGTGTAAACTGATCCTCCCAGGCGATTTTTCGTTCTGTCCGATGTGTGGGGGCCCAGTCATCGATCAAGAGGCGCCTTTGCAGACACCACCATATGAACCCCCGCTCGAGGACGATAATCCACTTTTGTTGGAGCGAATTAGCGGGGCACTTGGGGGAAAGAAAGTCATCATCATCGGCATAGTCGCCCTTGCGCTAATTGTTTTAGGGGCAATAGCAGTCCTCTCACTGACTCAAAGTCAAAACTCCCAGCCAATCGAGGTTACATCGGAAACCCCGACACCTTCTCCAAGCCCCTCGCCGACACCAACAGCAACGCCCACACCTACGCCCACGTTCTTCCCAACAGCAACGCCCACGTTCTTCCCAACAGCAACGCCCACACCTACACCGACGCCTCCGACACCGACACCTAGGCCTCCGACAC
>CABECC010000321.1_pt1 | contig 17665 bp, 19 predicted proteins | sample 3132701 | NCBI WGS metagenome assembly CABECC01 (sample SAMEA5534347, study PRJEB31848) | metagenome | biome: tundra; feature: field; material: soil | place: USA | collected 2013-05 | depth 0.45 m
TCAAGTTCTATTGAGGATGTCGAAATAGCTTACGATGATGACCAGCAAGCGGAGCAGACTCTCGCAAACCTCACCTTTGGTCAACCAGTTAAGATGCTGGCTCCGTATGATGTCAAAGTGCATCTTGGAAGGCTCAAACGTTTAGGCTTTGTTTCGGATGATGGGCAGGCGACAAAGCTCGGATATGTCGTTTCTGGTGATTTCCTTACCATTGATCAAGCAGTTCAAATTGTTGAGTGTGTGAAGAAGGGACAACAGCCGCTTGATACCATACTTAAACTACACGTTTTTACTGCTGTGTACCTCAATGACATTCAGCGAATGGCGCAGATACTTGGTGTTAACATGTCACCGAACGTTTTCAGTGGTGGAAATCTAGAGATGCTCTTTTCCGGAAGTGGGGATGAGCTTACGCATCTCGACCAGAAAGCGCTAGAAAGCGTCCTCGCGTTTTCAATCGCTTTCGTCGATTGTGATTGCGAGGGGTCGCCATTTTGTGGCTGCCCCGAGCGGAGCTTCTCGAAGTGGATACTAGAACAGCGTGTGAGCGGTTGCGATCCAGCTGACATAGTTGAACAGATGTCGGCGTTTGGCGTGCATGCGTATTCTGGAGATGTCCTCAACTATCTCGATCAAACAGTGCGTTTGATGGAATCTATAGGGGCAATGGCATCAATTTTGCGTAAAAAGGATATTGCACGTGAAGCGCTTCAGACCAAACTGCAGCTTGAAGGGTAAGTGTCAGGTGGTATACTGAGCGTTGATGCGCACATAGTCCTCGGTGAGATCACAGCCCCAAGCCGTGGCTGAGGCCACTCCGAGACCCAAATCAATTTGGATTGAAATCTCAGCGCTCTTCATTATAGCCGCAAGCGCGTCTTTTTCGAAATCATCAGCGTTAGCAGTGCGTATGATACCTTTTTGGAGCAACACTATAGGGGGGCTTTTTCCGTTTGATAACGACAATGAGAGTAGTGAGGGATCAACGAACGCTTCGGAATAGCCGACCGCGGCAACTATCCTTCCCCAGTTTGGATCAGCGCCAAAAAGCGCGGTTTTTACGAGAGGTGAACGTACGACTGCCTTTGCCGCTTTTACTGCATCTCCTCGATTTCGTGCACCCGTAACGGTGACTTCCATCATCTTCGAAGCGCCTTCGCCATCACGCGCGATCATTTTTGCAAGCGTGATACATACAAAGTTCAGTGCGTCTTGAAACTTGCTTATTTCAATTGTTGTAGGGCTTTCGCCGGTCGCAATGAGAAGGACGCTGTCGTTCGTGCTCGTATCTCCGTCGACAACGACCATGTTAAAGCTTATGTCGGCGGCTTGCTTCAGGCATTTTTGCAGAACGTCAGCGCTGAGCTGCGCGTCTGTGTAAATGAAGGCAAGCATAGTGCATAGCTTAGGTTCTATCATTCCAGCCCCCTTTGCTATGCCTCCTATTCTGACATCGCTGACTTCGACAGCAATATGCTTTGGTACAGAATCGGTTGTCATTATTGCTTGGGCTGCTGCTAGACTGCCCTCTGCCGAATCTGTTAACGTTAATAGAAGGGTTTCGATTCTCGAATCGATCCAATCTACATTGAGTGGGGTCCCTATTACGCCTGTTGAGGCAACAGCAACTTGCGTATCGTTAATTTGCAAACGCTGCGCGAGCGATTTAGAGACGCTCTTAGCATCGGCCAACCCTGCTGGTCCGGTAAAAGCGTTCGCGCTTCCGCTGTTAGCTATGATTGCAAGGATTTCGTTGCTCTGTTTGAGGTGCTCACGCGTGACAATGACGGGGGCTGCAGTGACTTTGTTGGTAGTAAAAACGCCTGCCGCCGGTCCGCCGCCAGTGATGAGCGCAACGCCGTTTCTGCCATCCTTGATACCCGAGGCGTTGACACCGCACACCGCGCAGATTCCTCCCTCAATGATGCGCATTAGCTGCCCTCGGCAATTCCTTTTATTATATCGCCGCGAGTAACGATTCCTATCAATTTGCCGTCCTTGTCTACGACAGGAAGTCGATTGATCTTGTGTCTCATCATGTGCTCAGTGGCAGTCTCGATGTCAGCGTCTGCGCTGATCGTGTGAACTGACTTTGTCATAACACGATCCACCTGCCACTCACCCACATCATCACTAACTGAGTCTCTAAGTTCTAGGCGCTCGATTATTTCGCGCACCGGAACCTCGATGATCTCGAGCGGGCTAGGCAGCCAGTAGCCGGTGTGTTCGGGAATTTCAAGCAGGGATAATACGTCATTTTCTGTTACGATACCGACAAGTTTGCCTGCAGTCACAACGGGCACACCGCTTACATTGTTCTCCCGTAGCAATTTAATACACTCCCGCACTGTCGTGTCGGGCGTCACCGTAATGACGTTTGGATTCATGACATCAAAAACTTTCATTGTAACCTCAAAGTGATAGAGCAGGAGTCCAGAGCCCCGTTGTTTCATCGAGACCGAACATAAGATTCATGTTCTGAATAGCTTGGCCTGATGCGCCCTTAACCATGTTGTCGATGGCGGAGACGACCACAACGCGGTTCGAGGCGACGTCTCGTTCAATGAAGAGGTCACAGAAATTAGTGCCTCTGACCGATCCGAGTGAGGGCACGTTGAACCGAATGAAGGGGTGGCCGGCGTAAAAATCTTCGTAGAGTGATCTAACACCATCACTATCCAAGTCTTTGTTCGTGAAGATGTGTGCGGTTGTGAGAATGCCCCGTATTGACGGAATAACGTGGGGGGTAAAGTTCACTGTCCCAGCTCCCAATCGTTCAAGTTCCTGCACGATTTCGGCTTTGTGCCGGTGATTTGTCAGTTGGTATGGTACAACGTTCTCAGCCAAGTTGGGGTAGTGCGAAGTCGCAGTCGGAGCAGCTCCAGCGCCTGAAATGCCGGACTTTGAGTCAAATACGATGTGATCTACGAATCCTGCTTTAACCAGGGGCGCTGCTGACAAGATGGCTCCTGTAGGATAGCATCCTGGATTGGCACATAAGTCCGCGTGCGCCACTTCAGGGTGTAGCTCAGGCAGACCATAGACGGCTTCCCTAGGATCGGTATGGGGGCCGTAAACCGACTCGTAACGTTGGCCAAGTCGATAATCAGCGCTGAGATCAATTATGCGGACCTCATCGATGAGATTAGGTACAAGTCCCATGGCGGCGCCGTGTGGAACGGCGAGAAATACAACATCCGCTGCTTTTGCAACCGATTTCGCTGTAGCGTCCACAAATTTTAGGTCATAAAATCCTTTGAGATGGCGGTGAACGTCAGCAACTTGAGTACCGTCGAGGACTCGCGAAGTAACTATTGTGACTTCGACTTCTGGATGCTGAACTAGTAATCTCAGCAATTCTCCGCCCGTGTAACCGGATCCGCCGATTATGCCAACTCTGATCATCGATCCTCATTAGACTTGATCTAAGAAAGCCTTTTCGTCGCATTACCGTGTCACGGGGCGGCTCCACGAAGAAGTGGTAAAAACTAAGGTGATGGTTTGAGATACTACCAAACACCACTACCGCAAGCAGTCTTCCCGACAAGCGTCGCGCTATGGGTGTGGGCAGCGTGATAGAGTTTCTAGAACTAAGGCAACGGCTAGTTCACACTTTTCTAAGCAGCAGGTACAAGACACCAATTAGCAGCGCCGGAGCTCCCAATCCAAGAAGGGAGAATTCGTATACGGACTGCAAAGGTAAGCTTGCGGTGCTGTTTGTTTGAGCTGGCAAGGCTATAGTAGGTACTGCGTTCTGGGATAATGCAGTTGCCTCCGCTGACATAGTAGCTACTTGTGCTAATACAGTTGAGGGCACGATTGAGGTTATCAGTGACGGAGAGTACATTAGGTATGTCTGCGATGAAGTGGAAACACACGCTTTTTGTGTGACCGCCATAGAGCAGTTTTCGAGTCCTGCGGAGGAGTTTTCTTCTTGTATACCTGAGGTTGTTGATACAGGTGTTACTGATTCGCTGGACGTTGGTGAGCTTGCTACTGTAGATTCGCTGGACGTTGGTGAGCTTGCTACTGTAGATTCGCTGGACGGTGTGACTTTGGAGACGTTAGACGTGTTAGCGTCTAGAATGGCGTTGGAAGCAGCCGGAGTAGGAGTTGGCGTAGGCGTCGTTGACGGTTTTTCAGTTGGAATGGCAGAAGGATTAGTTGGCGTTGGTGTGGCGGTACTTTTATTGTCTGGTGTCGTCTTCGATTTTTCATTCGCACTAGCCTCTAAAAGAGGGTTTATAGCAGCTTTTAGCGCTACTGTTTTTAGAGGGTAAGCCATTGAAAAAACGATTTTTCCGGTAGGATCAACGATGTATACGGTTGGAGTGCCGTTCGTTTTGTGCAGATTTTTAAGGTTGTCCCCTCCAGTTAAGATAGGCCATTTGATACCTGTAGAGTTAACGTATGTGGAATTTATCGTATCTGCAGTAGCGCCGGTTGTTTCAACGCTTAGAAATTTAACGTTGGCATCTCCGCTGCTGTAGTTATTATAAAGGGGCACTAATACATTTTTAGCACCAGCCTGACAGGTGCTGTACCCAACGCTAAAGAAGTCAAGTACAACGATATTTCCTTTGTAATCGCTTAGCGAAAGATTGGTGTTTGACAGATCTGCAAGATGAAAATCGGGAGCATTTTGTCCGCTACTTAAGCTAAATGACGAAGCAAAAGAAGGCACAATCGCAAAAATAAGGAGCGCCGACACGATTGCAGTAAGAAGGATGTGTCGTTTCATAGGTAATAACATCGTTTCTATGCTTTTATGCTTTGTCGCTTCATTTCAACTCTAATTCGGAATAAAAGAAGGGGAAGCGGAAAACAGCCCGCTCGGACTTTTACAACAGCTTCAGCACAGTATCTGCGATGTTCACTTGGCTCGGGCTCGTAAACGCTGTTGAAGGGTCTAAGAGTGAGATCGGTCCGACGTTATTTGCATCTTGCGGTGCGGAAGCTCCATTATTTACCGTCATACCGCCGTCATAGTTTACGACCTTACAAGTGGGGCAATCTGTGGATGCTGTTACAACCTGTATAGATAGCGTGACAATGGCGACCCCGATCAGGATAGCCATGACCTTTTGCCTCGGTTCCAAAACATTACCTCCTGTGCCCTTTAGGGGCGCTATTGGTTTTCTTTCTGCATTTTCTTTAACGCAATATAAATAGCTTCTCTTTTAGCTTCTGTGTTTCCACTGGAGGAATTGAGCTAAAAAAAGTTTACTTAACCAGAACAAAGCTACGCTTTAGAGATTACTTGGAATTAACAAAAAAATAAATAAAAAAAAGAGGGGTTAAATGAATAACCCTTATTACTGTCTTCTCAAGAACAGGTAAATTGCGCCTACTAATAATGCTGGAGCACCTAGTCCTAGTACTGAGAACTCAGGAACTGTCGACGTTGTAGTCTTTGTTGTTGGAGTTGGTGCAACGACTTGTATCGTTGGCGTTGTTGCCTTCACAGTTGCCGCTGCTGTTGGCGGTGCTGCTGCCTTCACAGGTGCCGCTGCTGTTGGCGGTGCTGCTGCCTTCACAGGTGCCGCTGCTGTTGGTGTTGCCGTCGCTTTCGGTGTCGTCGTTGCCGCTACCGGTGCTTTCGGTGTTGTCGTTGCCGCTACCGTTGCCTTTGCTGCAGGCGTTGCCGCTACCGTTGCCTTTGCTGCAGGCGTTGTAGTGCCTATAGCTGCCTGTATTGCTGATTCAATCTGCGCTTGTGTGATTGAACCCTCAAACCTTGCTGATTGCGCCCCTGAAACTACGATAGTTGGTGTCGTAGAAACGTCATTCGCCGTTGCAATACCTTTGCCTGGGCTAGTAGTAATGTCAATCCAAGATACTGGTACGCCGTATTTTGCCGCAGCACTTTCAACTATCGGGTGAGCCGCAGCGCACGCCGAACAGGAGGGTGACGTGAAAAATACGACTTGAGCGTTACTTGTTTGGGCCGATGCTACTCCTGTAAAAGCCATGAATGAAACTAGTACCGCAATTATCGCTAACAAGCCAATTTGCTTTTTAATCAATTTTTGGCACCTCTTTGTAATGATTGTCTTCCTTACGTATTGACTATGTAGCCGTTTGATCTTATAAATAATGTTCGATTTTAGTCTAAATCATAAATTAAGCATGGATGGTACGATGAGATAACGGGGAACGGACTGCATTTTATGGTTTGACGTTCAAATAGCTTCAGATCGCTTAAAGAAGAAACGAGCTAGTAGAAATGGGATGATTATTGAAACGACAAGTAAAATGACGTTCGCTGCATAACTAAGACCGGAAGTAAATTTTGAAAAGTCTCCGGCAAGAGATTGTATCGCGACGTTGTGGCTGCCTGGATTGATCCAGAGCAGCATTTTTGCGTATCCAGGAAACGTCGTGTAGGGGATATTTGCCGTAGCACCCAAATTTATGGCGTTTAAACCAAGTGCAATGCCGGCATACGTGAAGATCAAGAGCAGGATCCAGACAAAGACCGCGCCGAGCAACGAGTCGAGGCTCGTGCGGGTCAGACTCGAGATGAGAAGTCCGATTGCGATATACGACATAAGATATAGTAGCATTACGCCGATAGAGAGCAACAGGTAGTCGATGTCACTTGAGCTTGGGACTTTCCGTGTGATGAGGGATAGCCCTATAGATAGGATGAGTGTCGTTGCAACGAATAAGCCGCCTGCAGCGGCAAGACAAGCCGCGAACTTGCCAAAGAGTATCGTGCTACGCTTTATGGGCCGCACAAGGAGCTGAACGAGTGTTCTTTCGGAGCGCTCACGGGTGAGCGCGTCATATGATAACGCAAGTGCGAGTATAGTTAAGATGATTTGACTATAGGAAAACGCAACGCTAATTATGTAATTTATCGGTTGTGTTGTTGGGTTAGGTGCCCCGCTTGTTGGCGAAATTGAGTGAGTGAGATCAGTGTTTCCATAATACGCGCCAATCAGTGCAAGCAGCACGAATATAGTTCCGAAAACGAGGAAGCGTTTTGTTCTTATAACCGTCTGGAACTCCGTTTGCGCGATCGTTAGAAACGCGTGAGCGTCCTCTGAAAACTCACTCAACGCTTTCTTCCCCCATCATTCGTACATAAGCCTCTTCGAGCGATGGTGATTCGCGCAATGAGCGCAATCGGCCCCCCGCTCGCGTAATAACGTAGTTCACGTCCTCGTTGATGTTTGGGATGTTGTCGACGTTGATCTTGAGCCGTTCACACTGAATTGATCTGACACCTTTTACCGACTTAATGGCCTGGAGGACTCGTTCGTTCATGTTGGCGAGGTCAGCTTCAAGCTGTAGTCCTGTTCCTCTAATATTATCTATAAAGCTCTTTGTCGTGATTGGCGATGCAACGCGGCCTGATTTCATTAGAGCAACCACGTCACATATTTCGGCGATGGACTTGACGTTGTTTGTGGCGAGAAAGAGGGCAACGTCGTGGACATTGAGTTCGTGAATGAGTGCCAGTACGTCACGCCTACCCTGCGGGTCAAGTCCTGCGCTTGGTTCATCGAGGATCAGCAACTCAGGTTCATTCAGCATCGCCGCAGCAATGCCAAGTCGCTTTCGGTCCCCGAGCGAATACGCGTGCACGCGGTCGGTTTCTTTGCCCTCGAGACCTGCTAAAATAAAAAGTTTCGCAATTCTTTCATCATACTCTCCAGGAACGCCGTAAAGGTTGGCAAAAATTCTGAGATTCTTCTCAGCGGAGAAATTGCCATAAAAGCCGGGGCGCTCGGGCACGTAGCCGATCTTACTTTGCACCTCGTGAAAGTCCGTTGCGATATCGCGATCGAATAACTTGATCGATCCGGCCGTTGGTTTGGTGAAGTTGAGCAACATATGGATGATGCTCGATTTCCCGGACCCGATCGGCCCCAGAAGGCCAAAAGCAGCGCCTTGTTCCACTGTGAAACTTGCACTATCAACAGCGATGACGCCTTTCTTATAGCGCTTTGTCAGTTCAAGGACTTCTATTACGTTCATTGCTTCCTACAACTGCGGCTGTAACCATGGTGAGTTAAATACTATTATATAAAATAGGCGTTTTGGCGTTCGATTGACGTTTCGCCCTTTATAGACCTGTATCCGCATATGGTATTTAACGCACGAAGCAACCTACGTATACTCTTTGAATATCAGATCAACTGCTTTTGACGTAGCCGCTTCTTCATCGGCGTAGCGGGTTCGTAAATCGAGCTCGAAAAGGCGTAGCGACTGATCGATCTTGACTCTTACGTACTCGTCAATTTGCGCTGCAGGACTGTCGCCAAGGCTAGTTTGGAGCAACTTAAGCAGGGTTTTCTCACGTTCCTTGAGCTTCTTTATCTCCGCCTCGAACTCCTTTATGAGGTCAAGCAAGTCTTCTGCGACCTCCTCTTCAGAATAATTTCTATCTTCTATCATAGTCTGACGTATTAAGAGATTGCTTTAAATCCTTTGGGTCATTTAACGCAGTTCAGGCCAATCGCTAAAAAGGTTCGTTTGACGCCCATAGAGGAATGCTTTGCACTTTTGGGATGCGATTGTGTGCACGAGGGCCTGCGTAACCGTGTGATTTAAGCTTTTGGCATCGAAATGACAAGTTCTTAAAATCACATATAAATAGCATCGTTGACGAAGCGGTCATGATGGGGCGCTCTCCCTCTAACGAGTACTCACACGCGAATATTCGGCGTATTAGCCAGAGACTGAGATATCAAGGCCGAAGCAGGTGGTAGTATACGCCTTTTAAAGAGATCTTTGGTACGACTTGAAGGGGAGATAACCCTCTTACCCGAATCAGTCGACGACCTATGGCATTTAAGGCACCTCATCGAAAAGGGCAATCTTGTTTTTGCTTTGACTTTTCGCAAGATTGAAAGTGCAACTGATAAATTACGGCCAGAGAAGCTAGAGCGGAAGCCGATGCGGCTTGGGATTCGCGTTGATTCGGTAGAATTTCATCGGTTTGCTAATCGCCTGCGAGTTAGCGGGACCATCGAGTCAGGCCAGGATGTCGGGTCACATCACACGTTGAGCGTCGAACCGTTACGTGACGTCTCGATTGTTAAGAAGTGGAAGCGCGATCAGCTTGATCGCGTCGCTCAAGCGATCGAAGAATCAAAGCGCCCCGAAATCGCAATTCTCACTGTGGAATCAGGAGAAGCACAGATCGGCGTTCTCCGGCAGTATGGCGTGGAGGAGGTTGCGAACATCACGCAAAGGGCCGGAAAGTTAGACGAAACTTCACAAGTTACTTTTTTTGCACAAATATATGAGCAGTTGGTTCAAATAGGTGCTGAAGAATACGTCATAGCTGGTCCCGGATTCATTAAGGAAGATTTCGTTCGGTTCGCAACTCAGAAGGACAAGGATTTCCCAAATCGGATAGTAATTGAGAATACGACCTCAGTTGGCATTTCTGGCTTTCAAGAGGCGCTTCGACGTGGTGCTGTGGACAGACTCATTAAGGACGCACACCTCGTGCGTGAGGCGCGCCTGATCGATGAACTGCTTAAAGAGATTGCTGTTGGCGGTAAAGCTGCTTATGGCATAAGTGAGGTTGTGAAGGCGCATGATTGGGGGGCCATCGATAGGCTGCTCATAGCGGATGAGACACTGCGCAATGAGCGAGAAAAAGGAGTGGCCGTCGATGAACTGTTAACTGCTGTGAACAATTCGAATGGCCACGTCGTCGTTTTTAGCACTGATTTCGAGCCGGGAAAGCGATTAGAAAAGCTTGGGGGAATTGCTGCCCTTTTGCGCTTCAAATTACAGGACAGCTAGCACATCAGGGAAGACGGCAAACGAGGCCCGTGTTTCGGCTCGATTTTGTTAAGCTAATACGCTTCGCGCTTGAGCTGGTAATAAGCTCTGTCATGATCGCAAGCAGGACACTTCTCCGGGGGTTCTTCGCCGATGTGCACGTAACCGCATTCTCTGCAGACCCACTCAACCTTCTGGTCTTTTTTGAAAAAGGTGCCGGCTTCAACCTGCGCAAGCATCTTCTTATAATTCTCTGCGTGGTGTGCTTCAGCGACACCAATAGCTCGCAGTCTTTTAGCAACCTCGGGCAATCCTTCACTGTCGGCAACGTCAGCAAATTCGGGATACATCGTCGTAGCTTCGTGAAGCTCGCCTTCGATCGCACTTCTGAGATTCGCTGCAGTGTTGCCCAGCGATGTCGAAACGGTGGCGTCGATTTTAATGCCGTCAAATTTTTCAGCCGCGCCAGCGTTAAGCGCGTTGGTCAGTTTGGAGCTCCAACTTGCGTGCTCTCTTTCATTATCAGCTGTCAGCCGGAACGCCGCTGCGATCTGTTCAAACCCTTCTTTTTTTGCTATTTGTGAGAAGGAGATATACATGTTTCGCGCCATACTTTCGCCCGCGAAGGCTTTTGCAAGATTTTCTACCGTTTGTCGCATTGTTTTGCCTCAGTGCTTCTAAATACAATAAACAATTGTATATTTTATTTTGGTCAGCCACTTCCAGCGTACGCTCTTTAAGAACGTGATATAAATTTCATTTCAGCGTGAAGGCAAGTTAGGCCTAGAAAAGACTGCTCTTCTTCGAATGATCTGAATGGCGAACGATAGCAAGATGGCAAACGATTATCCAACGATGATTATAACGGAGACCTTTGCGCAAATGCGTTCTTCTTTCACAGCTCAAAAAGAGCACATTTGAATGTCGCTGTAATATTTGGGGCGGCGCGTTTAGTTGCCTTTCTCCGAAACGTCGACAGTTAGTACCCCAGTCTTAAGCGTGCAGGCTTCGCTTTCTGAGAGTGCTCGGCGCTGAGCGCGCGACGAAATAATCGCACTGTTGCCAAATGGATCGTCGATCACGAGGGTCATTGTGCTTTTGCCCTTCCGTACCGAATCGATCATTTCAAGCAGTTGATTTCCCCGCTCTGTTTTTTCTGGATCATTAGACGACCATTTTGTAGCCATGGCGATCACTTCTTCCACTCTACAGAGAACTCCCTCGACATTGGAAACAAAAGCTTCAGAAGCCGGACCCGGTTCAATGATTACGCCGAGTTCTGGAATCTGAACGGTGCCTGAAGAGGATCTGATTACTCGTGTAGTGAAGTCGCCGCTATCAAATTCTATTTCATATCGGGCGGCTTCGCGCTCATTGAGTGTTATTGTGTCGGCGTACTTGAAGCCACACGTGCAATTGGTGCTCACGAGCATAATTTCGCCAAAAAAAGGGATTTCGTCGGTACTGAACTTGAATGTGAGCGCATTTGCGCATAAAGGGCATGTGCTATTGATGGCTGCTTCAAGCGTCATTATTAAAAAGAGGCTATATGTACTGAGCTGAACTCGCAGTTTTAGTAAACGCTAGCCCCGATCTTCTTGCGGTCGATCTTTATCGACATCGGGGTTACAATGATCTGATCGTCTCCGAGTCCGGCAATATCACCGTGAATGTCCTTTGCGACTTGTCGCAGTTCCTTAACCACTTTGTCTAGGGTGATGCGGTCCTGCTTAATTGGAGATATGTCAATGATGACGATATTGCCTTTGTAAACCTCGTCTTTGAGCGATGTGAGATTGCTGATGTTAATTAACTCTGCGACTTTAACATACGTACCTGCGGGCTCTTCTTCAAATACTTCTTCGTACTCTCCGAGATCCAGCTCCAGATATTCATCAGGCTCAGCATGCGGACGGCTTCCAAAAATTCTATCAATCAAACTTTTTTGCGCCATTTGGAACTCTCACCTACAATCGACTCTTAATCTATTACGCAATGGGCATCTTATAGTTTTCGTGCTATGCTCATCATATATTGAAGCGGCACGTAGCACTGTCATTATTGACGTGATAATCGCTTCTTTTTTAAATGAGGGCATTGCCATGTTTTTTTTAACTGCGTTTATAGCGCAACGTTCCAGACTTTATCGCCTACGTGGTGCACGATCCGCACAGCTTTTCCCTTCGTTTCGTGGATCATTTCAATACCTGTGATAAGCGCGGTTCCGATGCCTAGAGGTTTTTTGTGTCTTTCGTCAACAATAACAACAAAATCTCCTGGTGTTATGCTTTCGTCGGCATCGACGATGCCAGGACTCATTACATCCGCTCCGTTACGTATGAACCGCACAGCGCCCATATCCACGGTTACAAGGTGCCGTTGTGGGTTGAGCTCAATCGCGCCTCGCACCGTGAAAAAGGGCGTTTTGTCGATGCAGAGGGCTACTGGCACTCCGTTTAGAAGAATAAGCGTGTGATCAGACGTTTCGAGCACTTCGAGCCGGCCTTTTAGGGCGTTCTTAGTTTCGTACGTGCTCAGCGTAGCTACTACAAGCCGTGCAGTATCTGTCTTCAGGAAATGCCGTTTTTTCGTCGTCATGCATACGAATCTTAATGAAGATTCAAAGATAAACTTAAGTATGTTATCAGGGAAGAACTACTTGTAAGAGGTGTAGATTGAGTCAAAGGCCGCTTGACATCTTGAATGAATCCTTGGAAACGCCAGTAATCGTGAGGCTGAAAGGGGGTAGAGACTTTAGAGGGGAGCTTCAGGGTTATGACGTTCATTTAAATCTTGTTCTTGATAAGGCCGAAGAGCTCAAAGGCGGCGAGGTAATCAAGAAGTTTGGTACCATCGTCGTCCGCGGCGACAACGTCGTCTATATTTCACCTTAATGTAACTCACATTAAACGAGGCAACTGAATGACTAAGGGAACACCGTCAATGGGCAAGCGGCAGAAACGCACGCACGTGGCATGCAGGCGCTGCGGCGCAGTCTCATACAACTTTCGTAAAAGAACATGCGTCCATTGTGGGTTTGGCCGCTCAAGGCGGCTTCGCAACTATAGCTACCTTAATAAATATTGATCATATTTTAAAGGCTAGCCGATGAAAGACAAGTGCGGCGTGTTCGGAATCGCTTTGGATTCCAAAGATGTCGCATTACCAATCTATTACGGGCTTTATGCGTTGCAGCATCGCGGTCAAGAATCAGCCGGAATTGCGACGCACGACTCTGCAATCCATGTTGAGCGTGGCATGGGTCTTGTTCAAGAGGTATTTGACGAACATCGGTTGGGACAGCTTAAAGGATCGCGAGGTATTGGCCACGTTCGATATTCAACGACAGGCCTCAGTGTATCCGAAAACTGCCAACCGGCGCTCGTGAATTATCAGGGTGGCACCATTGCGATCGCACATAATGGCGATATCGTCAACTCCTTTGATATCAGGCAAGGACTCGAGGCAGAAGGCCGCATTTTTGTGTCAAATTCGGACACAGAAGTCATCACACACCTTCTTGTGAAGGAACTGATGCGAAATGATACTATCACGGCCGTTCAGGAGCTAATGACCAAGCTCCGCGGTTCTTACTCTCTTACGCTACTTATAAATGATACCGTCATCGGCGTCAGAGACCCATTTGGTATAAAGCCACTCTGTATTGGGAAGTTTGACGATGGTTTTGTCTTATCAAGCGAGAGTGCGGCTATTGATACACTCGGGGGTGAGCTCATCAGGGACGTCCGCCCGGGTGAAATCATCGTCCTTAAGCCCGATGGGTTCGTGAGCCAACAGGCAACTAAAAAGGCGATAACGGCACATTGTATGTTCGAATACGTCTACTTTGCTCGCCCAGACTCGGTTCTTGACGGTTCCCTGATCTACGAAGTGCGGCGAAAGATAGGGCAAACGCTTGCAGAGGGAGATGTAGAGGCTGACGTAGTCATTCCAGTTCCCGACTCGGGAATCGCTTTTGCAGTTGGCTATGCGGAAAAATCACAGCTGCCGTACACAGAGGGTCTTATTAAGAACCGCTACGTTGGTAGGACCTTTATCATGCCTGGCCAGGATTTGCGTGAAACGGCCGTAAGGCTGAAACTAAACGTAATTAAGAAGCACGTCGAAGGCAAACGGGTTGTGATGATCGATGACTCGATTGTGCGCGGAACGACGTCGCGTAAGATCGTCGATATGCTACGAGCGGCTGGGGCTGAGGAAGTGCACATGCGTATTGGGACGCCGCCCATCGTCTCGCCGTGCTATCTTGGAATCGATATGCCTACATACGGGGAACTTATTGCCGCTCGGAAAAGTGTGGAAGGCGTAAAATTGATGATTGGCGTTGACTCACTTAAGTACATCACGCTCGCCGGCCTGATTGATTCAATCGGCCTTCCCCGCGAAAAGCTCTGTTTGGGCTGTCTTACTGGCATATATCCGATCGAGAGGCCTGTTGAACGAGCTATGCAACTAAAACTCGATGCATTCGCACTTAACGCGAAGAAGAAAAGTGAGCGTAGTACCTCTCCCCCATTACCTACTTCTTCAGCGTAAGGTGTCCGCAGGCGAGAGAGCCCTATCAGCGCGCGCCTTTAGCCGCTGGAAAACTCATCAAGACTGTATTTACTAAAATCTCTTTTTCCGAGTATCATTTCGAATTCGATGGGCGTCAGCATAGGGGCCTTAAAAAGCGCCGAGTCATCTATCGCAACGCGCGGACAAGCCGTGTTCACATATGCTTCTGCAGGGAACTGGTAAAGCGTCCAAGGAGTTATTTCGTTTATCGTCACTGTGTACGCGTCGTAACCATGTTGTATGGCCTCTTCTACGAGTTTGAATGCTAGGTCAAACCTTTGCTGGCCAGTTTTGGTGCTAACTAACATACAAAATGTATGTGCGTCCATCGCCTTCGCCATGAGTGCGTACCGTTGCTTTAAAATGAGGTCAACGTCTGCAATTGAAGTTTTCTGCAGAAATGGATCTGCGGCGATAACACGTTTCCCAGTTGCCAGCGCGACGCCAATGGCGTGGAAGGCGCCGCTTCCGATGTAAAGATACTCCTCGACGTCGATCGCTCGCGCGGACGAAAAGTTACAGCCCAAAACTTGGCCTCGATACTTGACTCTTCTGTCACCGTCCCCGATTAAGCAACGTAAACCGGCTGATTCGAGGTGACGGCAAACCGAGTCTAAAGTGTGGATGTGTTGAACGTTAGTCACGATGCCTATCTGCTGTCCGCGGATGAGCGCGAGCGCATCGTCCACTACTGGAATAACATCAACATTGCTTCGCACCTCGACGAAACAGACGTCTCGTGCCGCGAGCACAGGGATTTCTGCGTGACCAAAGTGAACTAGCAGATCCGCTTTTGGGTTATAATCCAGATCGCATGCGCCGTAGCACGGATTGCCCGAGAGCAGGACCTTGACGTTGACGTGTTCCTTTATGCACCTTGCTACGTGGGGGCCGTGCCGCGTTAGCCCCGCGGGAAACTGGAGTTGGAGCACGCGGGCTCTATTCTCCCGCGCTCGTTCAACAATTCGCTCAATTTCAAAGTCCATGTTTTCTGGTGGGCAGTTTGCTAAGTTTCACGACGGTGATGATATGATGCGATGACCGCTATTCCCTTACGAGCTCTTTTAAATCGTGCATGAAGTCTAGAATCGTCGTTTCATTGATATGTGGCATTATGATGATTCGCAGTGCCCCCCCCATAACGGATAAACGCCAGCCGCGCGCGATGAGTCTAAGCGCTAACTGTTGTAACCGGGGCAACTTGAACGCTACAATGTTCATGACGGGGGGGATTACTGGATACACACCAAATTCCGCAGCTTCTTCTACGCAAAGGTTTGTTAATCGCATGCATTCACGAACGACGTTTCGATATCCTTCGGCGCCAAGATGCTCAAGCACGGCAAGCGTTGCAGCTACTGAAGCGCCACCCCTCGTGCCGGTCATCGACCGTTCCACTGAGTAGAATGTGTTCGTGCTAAGGGCGTCAAAGTCAGCGGCCCTTTTAAAAACTAACCCCCCTGACGGTATTGTGCTTAAGCCCATTTTATGTGGGTCGATGGCTATTGATCGAACGCCTTCCACGTCAAAGTCAAAGGGGTACTTTTTTTCAAGAAATGGGATAACAAAGCCCCCAAAAGCTGCATCGACGTGCAAAAAGGCGTCATTCTCTAAAGCAACCTTAGCGAGAGCGGGAATCGGATCGATCACGCCGAGAGCCGTCGTACCAGCAATTCCGACGACACAAACGGTATCCTCATCGACAAGCTCTTCAACTGCGGTAACGTCAACGGCGTAACGTTCATCGAGACTTGCTTGACGTACCTCTACTCCAGTGAAAGCCTGAGCCTTCTCAAACGACTGGTGTGCCGACTCCGGAACAATGATGTTAGGCTGTCGCGTGCTGGAGATTATTTTACTCGCTCGAACTGCTTGTATGTTTGATTCCGTTCCCCCGGAAGTGATGTAACCGACGGCGTCAGCTGCACCGAGAAAACCACCTAGGATCGAAATGGCGCGTCGTTCGAACGCGGCTATTTCGGGAAACAGGTTCGGATCGCCGAGGTTCGTGTGAATATATTTCATATGTGCTCGTACTGCCACTGGGTGTGGGTACGTGCACATCGAGCTAAGAACTCGGTCGTAGCCTCTGTTTGTCCGCTTTAGTTCATTGGCCTCATGCATTGCTGAATCACTAGTTGAACGAAGTGACGACTAATCTCCGTTCGTCAGGTCACGTGAGGCCTCGAGAACGATGCGCGCCTCTGTTCGCGCCACGGCCTCTCTGACGCGCTCGACGGCGTCAATGTTTGACGATAAACTGCTAATTCCCATGCGTACCAGTTTATCCGCCATTTTCGGATTTGAGCCGGCTTGCCCGCAGATAGAAGTGACAACACCTGCCTTTTTGCAGTGCCGGATGACATATTCTATGAGCTTGAGCACTGCGGGGTGTTGCTCGTTGTAAAGGGCGGCTACGTTCTCGTTATTACGATCGACCGCGAGCGTATATTGTGTGAGGTCGTTCGTTCCAAACGAAACGAAGTCGATGCCTTCGGCGATAAGGTCGTCGATTATGAGGGCCGATGCGGGTATCTCTATCATAATGCCGACGTCGATCTTGTCAAAGTCGATGCCCATTTCAGCTAAAATCTGCTTAGCCTGTCGAACTTCGTCTTGATGTTGAACTAAGGGCAGCATGATGCCGATGTTGTTGTAGCCATCGTCGATGAGGTTTTTGAACGTTTGAAGTTGCATCTTAAAGACTTCAACATCACGCAAATCGCGGCGTATGCCACGCCAGCCGAGCATAGGGTTTGGCTCGATCGGCTCCCCTTCACCACCTTCCATCTCTCGGAACTCGTCGGTTGGGGCGTCAAGTGTGCGAACCCACACAGGACGCGGGAAGAACGCGTCGACCACGGTTCGAATCCCCTTCTGAAGTTCGCGAATGAACACATCTTGTTGGTTGTGCGCGATATACCAGTGTGGGTGCTTACCCATTCCGAGGATCATGTGTTCGACTCTTAAGAGCCCAACGCCATCAGCTCTAGTCGCAACAGCTCGCTCTGTGGCCTCAGCTATCGAAACGTTAACTTTGACTTCGGTTGCAGTGATCGGTTTTGATGCGGCGACAGTGACAGCGCCAGCAGCGGGAGTCACCTCGGCCCGCTCGAGCACTCCAGAGAATATGATGCCCTTTTCACCGTCAACGGTTACGAACATACCGTCCGTAAGCTTTTTTGTTGCCTCTTTCGTTCCCACTACGGCGGGAACGCCCAGCTCTCTAGAAACGATAGCAGCGTGGCTCGTCAAACCGCCTTCGTCAGTCACGATCGCAGCCGCCCTTCGCATTGCGGGAACCATATCTGGGGAGGTCATTGGTGTAACGAGTATATCC
>CABECC010000010.1_pt1 | contig 16409 bp, 25 predicted proteins | sample 3132701 | NCBI WGS metagenome assembly CABECC01 (sample SAMEA5534347, study PRJEB31848) | metagenome | biome: tundra; feature: field; material: soil | place: USA | collected 2013-05 | depth 0.45 m
GGTTTGCCCCGATAATTAACAAAAATTATATAGCAACAAAAATAAAAGATTTGTCGGTATAACTGTTCAATTGGAGGTACAAATGTCTGGACTAACACAAAAACGTCTGAAAGAAGTACTGCACTACAATTCAAGGACAGGTATTTTTCACTGGCTTAAATCTGGTACAGGGAGACGTTTAAATTTAATTGCTGGAACACCAACTACTAAAGGTTATATTGCAATTGGGATTGAAAAAAAATATTATCGAGCACATCGACTAGCTTGGTTGTATGTGAAGGGTGTTTGGCCTACTGATCAAATTGATCACAAGGATACAATCAGAAATCACAACTGGTTTAGCAATCTGCGTGAAGTAACACATACAGGTAATCAGCAGAATCAAATAAAAGCACACAGTAATAATAAATCTACTGGTGTGCTTGGTGTTAATTTTGATAAACATTCTGGTAAATATCAGGCAAAAATTAGTGTAAGCGGGAAACAAATTATTTTAGGTCTTTTTACCACACTAAAAGAAGCTAAAGGTATTTATGTTAAAGCTAAGCGTGAATACCATTCAATGGGAACTTTATGAGTGCTTTATTTAAATCGGCTAATGCAGCAGTGATATTTGCAGTGAATTTTAGTAATGATGGGCATATCGAGAGATCGGCCATGAATAAAATATCAGACACTTCAAAAGGGGCAGATTCAGGATTGGAGCAAGGACAGGCTGGAGCTATCTTGGCAATGGTACATGCCACTGGGGAGTTCCACGAAGCCTGCTTGGTGGCAAGGACTGCAAAACACAGGCTATCCTGCTCATGTGGCTCACCCTGTTGCAGCAAAAGCAAACCTAATTGGGAATGGTATGAGGCAATCAACTACATTACCATGGAGGTCAAGCGTTTGATCGACACTGAACGCAGAGATGGCACCAGAGGCATCAAGGATGACCCGGCAATGCGTCAGGCACTGGTAGCCAAATTCTTTGGTGAGAGAATTCGGATAAATGAATTAGCCAAAGCGTGTGAAGTAACTGAAGTAACTGTGGCAACACACCATGGCAAGATCACACACATCATTAAGAAGACAGAGGGTGAAGCATGGTTATTGATTGAAGAACGTCTACGTTTAGCAAGTTTAATTGATTAACAATTTTTTCAACCAAGAGAAGGAGCAGTAAAATGATTCAAACCACACGCGGTGTTTTGTTGGATTCAAATGCAGCTATTGTTGCATTGGGCAAGGTGTATGTGCCAATCGGTAAAGACAATTACTGGTTCATCAAGACACTGGACAAGGTGCAAAGAGCATTGAAACGAGAAGGCAAAATCAGCAACAAGGAAAGCAATCGTCTGATTGGTGAATTCGGCAAGTTGCAAGAAGCAGGACCACAAGCAGGGCGCAAGGCAATCCAGCAGACTGATGTGGAAGCCATGGAGAAATACAGTGATGCCATGGAAGTAAACAACGCAGTGCCAGTATCAATTGATGTCAAGCAAATTACGCTGACTCAGTTGAAGGAAGCACAGGTATCACTGCAAGCCAATGATCAAGTGTCTTTGATGTGGCTGTTTTCGGAAGAGTAAGAATGCCAAAGGGTATAAAAAGCATAAGAACCTTAACACAGAGTCGTTTGAAAGCTGTGTTAAGGTATTATTCACAGACTGGTGTTTTTGTCTGGAAAATAAGATCAGCAAACTGTATTCATATTGGTGATGTTGTTAAAGTAAAACGTAATCAATACACACGGATTCAAATTGATGGACAAAGGTATTATGCACAGTGTCTTGCTTGGCTGTATGTGCATGGTGTGTGGCCTGTTGAAGTTGATCATAAAGATACAGTGAAGCATCACAACTGGATAGATAATTTGCGTGAAGTAACACGAACAGAGAATAATCAAAACCATACAAAAGCAAATAAAAATAATAAATTAAGATTGATGGGAGTTAGTCTTAACAAAGTGTCAGGTAAACCTGTTGCTCAGATAGCAGTGAATGGAAAAAAGATTCATCTTGGAACATTTGACACACCAGAAGAAGCGCATGAAGTTTATTTAGCAGCAAAACGTAAGCACCACTCAACTTGTACAATTTAAAAGGAAAATAAAATGCGTGTGAATGTCTATGCAGAAGAAATGACTGATGTTATTGAAATCATCAGTAAGGAAGTGGATGGTACTGTGTTCACTGGTTTGAGATTCTATTTGTACTTGCCAGTGACACATGCTGATAAGGTGCAGGTACGTGGTCCATTCATACACAAGCCCGGTGATGATGATTCAAGTGCCGTGACGTTTTGGGGCAAGCGTGACTTGCGTGAAGTGTTAAAGCTGGCACTGGAGAAGCTGGATGAGCACTACAGTTCAGAAGGTGCAGCACACGTGAAGGATGATGTACCAGATGGATGGACAAAGAATTTCAGCATTCAGGATATTTGTCCAATTCCAGAAGGATCGTTAGTTGATGTCAAGTTTCGTGATGGCATAGTTTGGGAAAATCAACATCCACGTAATTTCAGATGGGACAATACTGGAAAGAGTAATGGTGACATCATTGCTTATCGGTTATGTAAGAATGAACAGAAGCATGATGTAAATTATGGCTGATATGCCTGAACAGTGCCCGGTGTGTCAGGGGAATGATGGTGACAAGCCTTGTCTTTATCCAAGTGAAGGCAAGCAAGGCTGTTTGCGTGACATACGACTGTATGGTGTTAAGAAAATGCCTGACAACATACTTAAGCTGCACGATGACAATGTGCTTATTCCAAGCATTCCTGCTGGTAGGATACACTGTTCTTTCTGTCACCAGCCACGCAAGAGAAAAGAACTTATCACTGGTGCCACTGGAAAAGTTACGATCTGTTTTACGTGTGTTGAAAAAGCTAGTGAGTTGATCAAATGAGCAGCAACATTGAAGCAGGGGACACAGTGGAAGTTATTAAAGTGTGCCCATGTGGAAACAGTGATTATCTTTTAGGAATCTACACAGTGGTTCTACATACTACTGAGCGTGGTCTTGTCAGCACCACTTGTGGTCGGATTATAATGCGTACACGCAGAGCACTGGTGACAATGTGTGGCGTTACTGACTATTATCCAGTCAGATGGTTACGCAAGGTGCCACCACTAACTGAACTTGAAGAGATACACACCACACATAACGAACCAGTATCAGTATAAAATCATAGAATGAAAAGACACAAACTTTTAGTAACACAAAAACGTCTGAGAGAAGTATTAAGATACTATTCACAGACAGGTGTGTTTGTTTGGAAAGTAAGACAAGCACACTGTATTTATGTGGGGGATATTGCAGGGCACTTACATAAAAGCGGATATATTAAAATTAGAATTGATTCAGTTAAATATTTAGCACATCGTCTGGCATGGTTCTTTGTGTATGGATATTGGCCTGTTGAAGTTGATCATAAAGATACAGTGAAGCATCACAATTGGATAGACAATCTGCGTGATGTAACACGAACAGGAAATAATCAAAATCAGACTAAAGCTCAATCAAATAATAAAACAGGATTGCTTGGTGTTAGTTTTGATAAATTAACAGGAAAATATAAAGCACAGATACAGGTTAGTGGTAAGAAAAAACACCTTGGATCGTTTGACACACCAGAAGAAGCACACGAAGTCTACCTAGTAGCTAAACGAATATATCATTCTACTTGTACTATATAAATTAAAATGAGCAAAACAACATGTGAATTTTGCAGGCATTACGGTGAAGCAGCAGACAACATGTGCAAGCTGAATCCACCAGAGGTATTTGTCTTCAATGTTAATCCCACTACCAAGACTTTTGATGTTGTCTGTGCATATCCAAAAATGCCCAAGGGAAAAGATGACTGGTGTGGGCAATTTGTACCAAAGGATATAGGCCAATTTAACTGAAATGAAAAAATCAAAACCAAACCGTGTGAATGAGAAGAGACTCTACCCAAGTCTTGCAAATTTGATTCTACGTGTACAGGTATGTGATGGAAGCACTGTAGTTAAAAGTGTATCGACTGAGCATTATGTGAAGAATTATTTTCAGATAAATAAATCAGCACCATTCGGTGATCACATGCCAATACGTTTTGTGCCTTGTAAGTACATCATTGGTGATAAGGAGTTCATAGCATGAATGAAAATGAAGCAGAAGAAACAGCCAAGTGGTTGTGGATAGTTATTGGGTGTGCAGCTATAGCAGTATTGATAGCGTTGCTGTGGTGTGGTTTTAATTAATGACTGAGCAGATCAAAGAAGCTGAGTATCGGTGCTCACAGTGTGGCAAGGATGTACCGGAGAGTGGCTGGTATCATCACAAGCATGACACCTTTAATGATTATGGTGTAAGACACCAGAAAGCAGGCACCAGACAGACACCATGTATAGAGTGCAGAAGGTTATCTAACAGAACCCTTCAACATAAAACAGCGAAAAATAAAAGAGCAGCAGCACTCAAACAAACACCACTTGATTTAAGCTGGAATTCAATGCTAGGTGTAAAACCAATACCGAAAGACAAATCAAAGACTTAATTACCACTACATCTAGTGTTTAAGGCAATAAACAACACAACCTATTGACTTTTATGTTTTAACCATTAAAATACGCCCTAACCTCATAAAGTGAGAAATGTCCCCAAAGCCTGCATTAGACCGGAAAGTCATGCAGGCTTGTTTATTTATAGAGATTATGAAACGTAGAAAACTGCTGAAACAGCTACTAGATTACAATCCAGACACTGGTATTTTTGTGTGGAAAGTTAATCGTGCGGGAACAGCATTAGCTGGAACAATTGCTGGTTCAATAAGTAACAATGGGTATGTGTATATTTCTATTTACAAGAGAAATTATTTAGCACACATACTTGCTTGGTTTTTTACTAAAGGCAAATGGCCTGATGGTGAAATAGATCATCGAGACACAGTAAGGCACCATAACTGGATAGATAACTTGCGTGATGTAACACATTCAGGTAATCAACAGAATAGAATAAAAGCTCAGTCAAATAATACTACAGGATTTATTGGAGTGAGTTTTTGCAAAAGTAGAAATAATTATCCTTCACAAATATGTGTAAATGGTAAAAGATTAAATCTTGGTAGATTTCCTACTCCAGAAGAAGCACATAAAGTTTATTTAGAAGCAAAGAAGATTCTGCATATTGAAACTCAGTAGTATTTAGCAAGCTGCTGGTTGCACACACAAGGATGGTTCAAGGCAATAATCCTGACCATAACTCACAAATTTTGCAGACAGTAGCTTGCTAAATACTGTACAAAGGTGTGTTAAATAATGCTGACACAAGAACATCTTAAAGAAGTGCTTCACTATGATTCTGAGACAGGTATTTTTACTTGGATTAAATCAACACGAAGAGGTTGGGTTGGCAAGATTGCCGGGTATCGTGATCCTCAAGGTTATATTGGGATTAATCTTGATTGCAAAATGTACAGAGCACATCAGTTAGCTTGGCTCTATGTAAAAGGTACGTGGCCAGAATTTGAAATAGATCACAAGGATACAATCAAGCATCACAATTGGTTTAGTAACCTTCGGGGTGTCAGTGTGGCTGGTAATCAGCAGAATCAAGTGAAAGCTAAATCACACAATAAAGTTGGATTGCTTGGTGTGACTAAACAGCCTTCTGGTAAATTTGCATCTGCAATAGTTGTTGATGAAAAAAGTAAGTTTCTTGGTACATTTATTACGCCACAAGAAGCTCATACTGCTTATGTAACTGCAAAACGTGTGCTACATCCTAACTGTACAATTTAAGGAGATAGCCATGACAGAACGCAAAAAGTTAAATCGAAAGACACTGAATGCTGCTCAAACAACTGAGCACATAGCCAGACAGATAAAAGCACTGACTGAAATGCCCAACGATTTGCTACCAGTGTATGGTGGTGGTCAGCAAGGGATACCAGTTGTACCAGACAAACATGCTGGTGGACGACCAACTGAGTACACACCTGAGTTGTGTGAGAAGGTGATAGAGCTAGGAAAGAAAGGCTACACAAAAGAACACATGGCATTGGAACTGGGGTGGGATCATCAAACACTGGAGAACTGGTGTGTTAAATATCCAGAGTTTTTAGTAGCAATGACACAAGCAGTGAAATTAGCACAAGGGTTCATGGAGAAACTTGCACTGGAGGCTTTGTCTAGTGACAAGGATTTCAAGACAACACTGTGGAGCAAGATAATGTCTTGTAGGTTTCCTGAGACATACAGAGAAGTGCAACGTAAGGAACACAGTGGTCCAAACGGCTCACCAATCCCAGTTGCAGTGGTTGCTGTTGTGGTAGACACACCAGAACAGTTGCGTGACCACTACAAGTCTGTGATGGACGGTAACAATGTCAATTCCGTTTAACATTGATTGGAAAAAACCGGATTATCTTGAAGTCTACTCATACAGGAATGATGGGTTAAAAAGAATACGTGCAGACAAGACTGGTGAGACACTGCGTAAGATGAAACTGTATTACGCAGAGAATCCAGTGCAGTTCATGATTGACTGGGGCATGACGTTTGATCCGCGCAATGCATTCAAGCGTGACCTAACTGGCAAACGTCTGCATACCAAGTTTCCATTCATACCATTTGAAAAGCAGGAAGAGTTGCTTTACTGGATGTTGGATCGAATGAACAATGCAGAAGATGGGCTGATAGAGAAGTCACGTGATGAAGGTGTATCGTGGCTCACTGTGGGACTAGGTGCCACACTGTGTATCTTCATCAATGGATTTAAAGTCGGATATGGTTCACGCAAAGAGGATTATGTAGACAAACTGGGTGATCCAAAATCATTGTTCTGGAAAGCACGTGAGTTTGTAGACAATCTACCAGTTGAATTCAGAGCAGGATGGGTGCGTGGCAAGACTGACCCATTCATGCGAATGTTATTTCCAGACACTGGCAGTGCAATGACTGGTGAAGCTGGTAGTGGTATCGGGCGTGGTGACAGATGCGCGGTTTACTTTGTGGATGAGTCAGCACACCTTGAACAACCTGAAGCAGTGGACATGTCACTAGCATCAACAACTGAATGTCGCATTGACTTATCTAGTGTGAATGGCAGAGCAAACCCATTTGCGATAAAACGATTCAGTGGCAAGATTCCTGTGTTCACATTTCACTGGAAATCTGATCCACGCAAAGATCAAGAATGGTATGACGAACAGTGTGACAAATACGATCCCATCGTAGTGGCACAAGAGATTGACATTGACTACATGGCATCTGTAGAGAATGTGATGATACCCAGTGCGTGGGTGATGGCTTCGATAGATGCACACACAAGACTTGGTATCAAGATCAGTGGTGATCATTTTGGTTCAATGGATGTGGGTGATCAAGGTGACAAGTGTTCGTTCTGCACTGCACACGGTATCTTAATTGAGAATGTAGATGAATGGACTGGCAAAGGTTCAGACATTTACAAGTCAGTTCAAAAAGCATTCAACTACTGTGACCTGTACGGACTAAAATCATTTGTCTATGATGAAGATGGTCTAGGTGCCGGGGTGCGTGGTGATGCACGTGTGATCAATGAACAGCGTGATGTAAACAGCAAGATCACAGTGATTCCATTCCGTGGCAGTGCTGCTGTAGTTGATCCAGAGAAAAAGTTTGAGAACACAGACAGAACCAATGAAGACTATTTCAAGAACCTGAAGGCACAAGGTTGGTTTGCATTGCGTACACGTTTCCGCAACACATACCGATGGGTAGTGGAAAACAAACCATGTGATCCAAGCAAGATAATCTCAATTGCTCCAAACTGTGTGAATCGTGACCGATTGATTATTGAACTGTCACAGCCAACATATCTACAGAATGATGCAGGCAAGATGATCATCGACAAGGTGCCAGATGGTGCCACATCCCCTAACTTGGCAGATGCAGTGTACATGCGTTATGCACCACACAAGATTCACACAGTGAGAATCAGTGGTGCCATGATGTCCAAGATGATGCAAAGGAAAAGAGCATAATGAAAAGAAACGTACTGAACAAGCCAGCCCCTATCCAGTCTGGACCATCAGCACGTGAATTGCGTGAACAACACACAGTGGCCATGCAACGCGCAATTAATCGTCTGAAAAGTGAAAGCAAGGCTTCACCAGTATTTACCAAACAACAGACATGGACAATTCCTAAACCCCCGCCCGGTGTAGTGCCAGAGAGCACACAAATGGCGATGGATGATGCGCTGTCTGATTATGGTATGGGTATGGGTGCATGGGCAATGCAGAACTCACTGTTTGCAGAAGGGCAAGCATTCCTTGGTTATCCATATCTGGCAGAACTAGCACAACGCCCTGAGTATCGGATTGTCAGTGAAACATGGGCACAGGAAATGACGCGTAAGTGGATTCGTCTTGTATCCACTGGTGACACTGCAATAGATGACAAAACAGAAAAGCTGAAAGCCATTGAAGCTGAAATGAAACGTCTGAAAGTGCAAGAGTGTTTTCGCAGATGCATTGAAATAGACGGCTTCTTTGGACGCTCACAGATTTATATGGACTTGGGTGTGGACACACGTGATCGTGATGAACTGAAAAGTCCAATAGGTGATGGTGCAGCTACCAGCAGACTCAGCAGAGTGAAAGTCAGGAAGAATTCACTGAAGCACTTGCGCGTGATTGAACCTATCTGGACATATCCTAATTCATACAATGCCAACGATCCACTGAAGCCAGACTTCTTTAAACCATCAACATGGTTCGTGATGGGACAGGAAATACACACCACACGCATGTTGACTTTCATAGGTCGGCCAGTACCAGACTTATTGAAACCAATGTATTCATTCGGCGGATTGTCACTGAGTCAAATGGCAAAGCCATACATCGACAACTGGTTGCGTACACGTCAATCAGTGAGTGATTCAATCAGCAACTTCAGCATCATGGTGCTGCTCACAGATATGTCAGCACTAATGGAAGTGAATGCAACTACAGACTTGGTTACACGTGCAGACTTCTTCAACGTCACACGTGACAATCGTGGCTTGATGCTGGCAGACAAGAATACTGAAGACTTGGAAAATGTATCAATGCCTTTGTCCGGGCTTGATCACTTGCAAGCACAATCACAAGAACATATGTCGGCAGTGTCTGGAATACCGCTGGTGAAACTGACTGGTGTAAGTCCAAGTGGATTGAATGCTACCAGTGAGTACGAAGTCAGCGTGTTCTACGAAAAGGTGGAAGCACAACAGGAATCCTACCTCAGTGAGAATCTAACCAAGATACTCAATTTTGTACAGTTGAGTTTGTTTGGTGTGGTTGATCCTGAGATTGGTTATGTGTATGAAAAATTAGATGCACTTGATCCTGCTGAAGAAGCAACCAGACGCAAGACAGATGAAGAAACAGACACTGGCTATATCACTGCTGGTGTTATCTCACCACTTGAATCACGCACACGTTTGGCCAGTGATAAAAGCAGCCCGTATGCTTCACTTGATTTGTCGCCTGAAGCGTTGCCAGAACCACCAGCACAGCCCGGTGAAGAACAGGATGAGAATGGCAATGTAGGTAATGGTGAAGAAGCTCCAGAGGGTAATGAGTCACCAGACATTGCAGGCAAACCACCACAACAAAAAAATGCAGTGAAACCGGGCAACGCTGCATCTGAGAAATCAAACAAGCCAATACAAAGCAAACCAGTGCCCGGTGGTAGAGATATTGCCATGGACAGATGGAATGAATCTGAACATCCACGTGGCCAACCTGAAAATGCTGGTGAGTTTGCACCAAAGCTGGATATAGACAATCCCGGTGGTGAGTGGCTGCAACAACACAAGCAACATTCAAAAGATAGTGGACGTACACAGTATGGCGTTCCAAATCGCTTTGGTCCAGTCACTGCTACATTCAATCACAAGCCAGTGATTGTGCCGATGAGCAAACTTGCACAAGTCCCCGGCCAGAAAGATGAACAACACAACGTCAGACAGAAGGACCTTGCATGGTTGAAGAACCACATGGGTAAGACTGGGCACTTGCCACTGATGACCAATAGCCAGAAAGAATATGCACCTTTCGTGCAAGTGGATCGTGAAGGCAAGCCATGGATGAATGAAGGCAACCATCGAGTCATGGCAGCACAACAACTAGGCTGGAAACACATGCCAGTTGAAGTGCGATACTTCAACGGCGGTGAGCAAGTGAAAGGTGACTGGCATCCCGATACACTGTTGAAGGATCACGCACAGTTGCAAGGCACAGAACGTACTGGCATACGCAAGTATCAGAAACGCCCACTGACTGCTGGTGCACCACGTAAGGTACTATTTGAAGTTGCACCTAATCCGAAGGACAAGGATTTGTCTGCACACTGGAATGCTTTGGATGAGACTGCCAAGACTGCAATTTCTACCAAGGTGCTGGCAGACATTCTTCCAGACGTGTTGCAAAAGACAGGTGTAAAAGCCAACATGCATTTGCAGTATGGTGGTTACATGGATGACACAAACCCTTCTGTGTCACTGGTACTAAGCAAAGGCACTACCGATGAACAAGCAGACGCACTGACACGTGTGTTAGGTTCTGCACTGGCACAGGACAGCATGATGCGTGTAGCCAAGAAGCCCTTCACTGGCAGCACTGAGATGGGTGCCGTGGTGATCAAGGTGCCACGTAACATCAGTTACAAAGACGTGCAAACACTGTATACTACGCTGCGTGACAGTATAGGTTCAGACGTAATTACCGGGCACACTACTGATGCAGGGCGCATGATTATCTTGGTAGACAAGTATCAGGCAGACAACATCGGCAGACAAGTATCACAAGTGTTAGGTGATGATTACGATGTTGGGCACGACACTTTAAATGTTGCATGGCCAGAAAAAGGAGCAGACGATTATGGGCTACAGAGGGAAGATCAATCTGGAACAGGAAGCAGCGGATCATCCATTTTGCAGTGGAGTGATTCAATTCGTGCCAAAGCAATTCACAGTAGACAAACACAAATTGAAAACTACGAGCGAGAAACCAGAACAGAGTAATAAAGATAAAGATGTTGACTCAAAAACATCTTAAAGAAGTACTGCATTACAATCCAGACACTGGAATATTTGTCTGGAAAATATCAGCTAGACGTGACCTTATTGGAAAACAAGCAGGAGGTCTAACAGCTAAAGGATATATTCGTATAAAGATTGATGCAAAGATGTACATGGCACACGTTCTTGCTTGGCTGTATGTGCATGGTGTGTGTCCTGTTGTTCAAATAGATCACAAAGACACTATCAAGACACATAACTGGATTAGCAATTTACGTGAACTTAACAATGCTGATAATCATCAGAATAGATTTAAAGCAAATTCAAACAGTAAAACTGGTGTGCAAAATGTCACATATCGTGAAGCCACTGGTAACTATCAAGTGAGTATTGTTGTTGCAGGTAAAAAATTGTATCAAGGTACATATTCAACATTAAAGATTGCAGAATGTGCTGCATTAAGAGCAAAACGTAAACATCATCCAAATTGTATGATTTGAATTGGAAGTAATAATGAAAAACAGAAGTGAAAAGGAAATACTGGCTGGACAGAAACAGGCTGACACCGAACGTCAGGCTGAGTTGGAAGCTGTGAAAAAGAAATACCCGATTGATCCAAACGATCCACCAGAAAAGCAAGACGCAATGCGAATTGCTCAGAACGTTGCCATGCTTGATCCATGACACTTTTAAAAGATCAGATTCAAGGTATTTGTATTGCTTGTAAAATAAATAAGCAAGCGCGTGACCTTAATTCAAAGTTAGGGTTTAAACGCTATATTAAATATTGTAGGACTTGTCAATGTCTTCGTTATGGAATGATTCGTGATAAAGAATATAAAAAATATAAAAAATATAAAAAAGACAAATGTGAAAAGTGTGATTTTAAAGGTGATCCAATTCAGTTAGATGTTCACCATAAAGATCATAACAGAAAGAATAACAGTCCTGACAATCTTCAGACACTTTGTGCAAATTGTCACAGACTTAAACATAAACCAAAGAGAAAATTAATTAAGAGAAAAGTAACAAAGTTGTAAATCTACTACTGTGTGTTTGCAAGACACACTTTAAGTAGGACTGTAAGACTGCATACGTGCAGTCTTTTTTTCGACTAAATAAATTGGAGTACAACATGAAAAGATTCTTTACGCAGAAATATGAAGCAGTTCTGCTGATAGCGATAGCAGCTTTGTTTGTACTCAGTATGCCAGCACCAGCACACGCTGCTGGCTATACATATCAGTCAATAGCAAACACTCCCGGCATTTTGGTCAAGATTGATCAAGTTACTGGGCGCATTGTAGACATAGTTGATGCCAATGGACGTTCTGTTGCACTGATGACCAATTCTGGTAGTGGGACACTTACGGGTGGAGTGGTCACGGCAATAACTGGTGCAGGATCATTCACTACATTGGCTGCATCAAACACAGTTACACTTTCTCCAGCAAATACAACTGTAACTATCTCACCAACAGGCACTGGTACAGTTGCTATTTCTCCAGTAGGAGCTTTGACAGTTAATCCTACTGCTGCATCTACACTCAACAACACATCTGTTGGTGCCACCACAGCGAGCACTGGAAAATTTACCACGCTGACAAAAACCTCTGAAGTTGTTGTATCCACCGGACGTGCTGTTTTGATAGGAACGACATCCGACACATTACCAGCGTCTATAACAACTACTTTTGAGTCAAACAATACTGGCAGTGGTGCATTTACCGTGACTCTTGCGGCACCAACTGGTGATGGAGAACATAGGCGAATATGTTTTAACAATTTAACTGGCACCATCACATGGACTGTGACTGGTCCAGCCACTGCAACATCTGGATTGCCAACTACGATGGCTGCTGATAGTTGTATTGAGATGGTATATAACTCAGTTGCTGGTACACCAACCAATTCGGCAGCAACAACTTGGTATCAATACTGAATCAGCAGTAAACAGTTTTATCACTTACGTTCAACAATAACAGGAGTCTTAATCATGAGAGTCTTATCAATAGCACCAGATGGTACATATGCTTATGGAACATCATTGGCTGATGCACAAAATAATCTTAAAAATATTGGTGGTGATGGTCTTCTTGCTATTCACTATCAAGTAAATGACACCCATATAGGGGGCAAGGTAACTATAGAAGCTGTACAAATAAAACATCCAGTAATTAAACACGTGTAATGCTTGTAAAAAAAGTACTGGCACCAGTTCATCCAAACGTTGGACTGGAAATGGAATACACGCGCAAGCTGGAAGCACTGATCGAAGCAATGCACAAGTCAATCATGTGGTGGGTGCTTGCAGGTTACAAAGCAAACACACCACACACTGTGATGGCATTGGATGATTCAAGTGCGGTAAAACTTGAAAAGATCATCAAGCGTCTTACCCGGTATTGGCAGAAGCATTTCAATGAATCGGCAAAACAACTGGCAAAGTATTTTGCACAGAGGTCTACACAACGCACAGACAGTGCGCTGGAGCAGATTCTTAAAGCCAGTGGCTTTGCAATCAAGTTCAAGGTAACACCAGCAGCCAATGATGTGTTGCAGGCCACTACCAAGGCAAACGTTGCGCTGATTACCAACATGTCACAACAGCATCTGAAAGAGATCACTGGCATGGTGATGAGATCGGTGCAGACCGGGCGTGATATTGGTGGTCTGGCCAAGGAACTTGAAGAACGTTTTGACATGGCCAAGAAACGTGCGCGATTTATAGCACGTGATCAAAATAACAAAGCCACTGCTGCAATTACCAGAGTCAGACAAAATGAATTAGGGATAGACGAAGCAGATTGGCTGCACAGTCATGCTGGAAAAGTACCACGCCCTACACACGTTGCAATGAATGGCAAGCGTTACAAAGTGAATGAAGGAATGTGGGATAAAGATGCAGATGGTAAAGGCAAGGGCAGATATGTGTTCCCCGGCGAGTTGATGAATTGCAGGTGTGTACCACGTTCAGTAATTCGTGAATTAGGTGTTAGATAAAAGGAGAATCAAAAATGGAAATCGGAATAATGGTTACAAACGGTGGTCCACATCCAGCAGACAAGTGGGCAGAAGTAACTGCATCACATATTGTGACCATTGCTGATTCACTGTCTGGTGAACGGCGTGGTGCTGCAATCAAGTTGCAATCTGCTGTGTATGACATTTTGCTTGGGCATCATACAACCGTGCAGAACGGTGAACGTGCCAAGATCAAAGAGTTTGGTGTTGCGCGATTACAGCATGATATGACTCCTGATGATCATGTGAATATTGATGATGTTGTTGCAGAAATTATTGCAGCAACAGTAGGCACTCCATGGGAAGAACAATTCAAGTTTCAAGGGCAACCAAGGATTGAAGCTACCCATGATGAAGCTGGTAATGAGCTTACCAAAGTTCAGGAGTACAAGCCCTCAATGAAAAAATATCTCACTGAGTTGCTGACCGACCACTTCATGCAAAATGCTTTCATCGAGCGCAGTTGGCATGCTGATCGGAATATCAACACACCACAGGGACAGGCTTTTCACAAACAGTTTAAAGGGGAGAAATCATGAGAGCACTAAGGAAATATATTGCTTTTATTTTTGAGCCTATTTATGTAAACACTGCTGGTGTTTGCAACAACTTCAAATGGGAAATCATGAATGGCATACATGCTCTTGGGCCGGGCACGGCTGTACCAGCACGTACTGTATCAGTGGCTGATGTGGTCAAGGTTGCTTTGTTCCTTGCATCAGGATCATTGTCACCTTCTGCAACTGCTGCTTATGCTGTGACCAGTGAAGTAGGCAACAGTGGTTCGTATGCTGCTGGTGGTTCAACAGTGACCATGGCTAACCAGCCAACTCTGTTCACCAATACTGGCACATGGAATCCATCGGCTTCAAACTCATGGACATCCTTCACTGCTGCCGCATTTGATACTGCTCTGTTCTACAACAGCAGCCAATCGAATAAAGCAATTGTGTTAGCCAACTTTGGTTCACAGACAATTAACAATGGTACGTTCACGATCACACCACCAACATCTGGTGCGGCAACTTCTCTGATCCAGTTGACTTAACATGCAGCAGTCCTCAGATCGGATACAGGAAACTTGCAGTGCCCCCGGCACTAGCACTGTTACTTTGTTGGGGGCAGTATCCGGTTATAGAGCATTCTCTTCAATCTGTGCCAACGGTGACACTGTATTTTATTGCATTGCTGATCAAGCAGGAGCTAACTGGGAGTGTGGACTTGCAACGTGGAATACTGGAGGCACTCTGACACGTGCTGCTGGAAATGTGTTGCAGGGTTCTGCTGGTGTTGCAACTCTTACCAATTTTAGCAGTGGCACACAGAATGTTTATATTGATGCCTTGGCTGGAAGAGGAATTATTCTGTCTGAGCAGTATTGTGTTTTAGCTGCGGCGTACACATTGACCAGTCAACCTGCTGCACAAAAACTATTCAACTCATCAACGAATGGGGCACTTACTCTTCCAATCGGAACGTATGAGTTTGAGTGTTTATTTACTTTAAGTTCGATGTCAGTAGTTAGTAGCTCTTTCGGATTTGCACTTGGTGGTACAGCAACTTTTACACAAGAATGGTATGCAGAAGCAATCAAGTCTACTAATCTCAACACTCCCACTGGAACGGTAGATTCTTTCAACACGGCTGCAAACGTTGCACTTGTAACAGCCAACACATCAACAGGAGCCTCTGTAAGAATCACAGGGGGAATAATTCGTGTGACAGTAGCTGGCACCATTATTCCACAAGTATCCTTGGGTGTGGCAGCAGCAGCAGTGGTTGAAATAAATTCTTTCTTCAGGATTCGTCAGCTTGGAGGCAGCACAGTAGCACTCTGTGGTAACTGGAGTTAAGCCATGCTTGGATTTTACCCAATAAGTGGTGCCCCAATAAGTGGGCTATCTAAGGTGTTGGTGTCAGTCACACTGACTGGCAATGCAGCAACATTTGTTGGTGGAGTTTTAGTACCGACCATCAATCCAACACTGGTTGGGCAAGCAGCTAGTTTTGTTAGAGGTGTTTTAGTCCCTACTTTTCCAGTCACGCTCACTGGGCAAACAGCTAGTTTTGTTGGAGGTGTTTTAACCAAGACAATCAGCCCAACACTGCTTGGGCAAGCAAGTATTTTTGTTGGTGGAGCTTTAGTAGTTCCAACGTTCCCAGTAAATTTATCTGGACAAGCGGCAACATTTGTCGGTGGGAATTTAACTGAACCCTTGGGTTTATTTAATACCCCGTTTGCAGAAGCAGGGACAGTTACCACCAGACTCATAACGATCAAGGTTGCCTTGTCAGGAAGTGTTGCAACTTTTGTTGGTGGAGTTTTAGTCCCGACTTTCCAATTTTCATTGACTGGACAAGCAG